>Ga0209272_10000693_pt1 | contig 25086 bp, 26 predicted proteins | sample tdDd002_FD_187125 | JGI IMG/M metagenome (GOLD analysis project Ga0209272, IMG submission 187125) | Marine sediment microbial communities from the Atlantic coast under amendment with organic carbon and nitrate - tdDd00.2 (SPAdes)... | ecosystem: Environmental > Aquatic > Marine > Coastal >... | reverse complement strand
TTAATGAATAATTATTAATCTGATTTTCTACCAGTATTGCTATAGCACAGCTGATCGAATCGAATTCTTCCTCTCCTTAAGGAGAGGATTGAGGTGAGGTTTAGTATTTGCCCTCGAGCCAGATAGGCTCTTCATTTTTGGCTTGACCCAAAAACGAAACAAAAAGGGTAAGGCTGTATTGAAAATAGGATTTGTCCTTAAGCCGGACGGGCTTTTACTTTTCTATTGATGAAAAGTAAACAAAAATCTACCGCGGCAGAAAAAATCTCTAAAAATCGGATCATTTCGCTAAAACCTGGAACTCGTCCTTTTAGACTCGATTCTGATTATTTTCGGATCGAGCCTAACGTTCCTCAAACATGCCAGTTTTTTTAACGCTTCATTCTTCCGATTTTCTTTACGGGATTTTTATCTGATGCGGGGTGTGGGTGGCGTTAGATTATTTGAGAAAGTTGATTTTGGTTTTCTCCCTTTTTAGGGGAGATCCCGATAGGGAGAGGGGTGTTTTATAATGATTAATCTGATTTTCTACTAGTATTGCTATAGCACAGCTGATCGAATCGAATTCTTCCTCTCCTTAAGGAGAGGATTGAGGTGAGGTTTAGTATTTGCCCTCGAGACAGACGGGCTCTTCATTTTTGGCTTGACCCAAAAACGAAACAAAAAGGGTAAGGCTGTATTGAAAATAGGATTTGTCCTCAAGCCAGACGGGCTCTTACTTTCTCCATTGATGAGAAAGTAAGCAAAGAATCTACGGTGCACCTACTCAGTGACCCATAACGGCTCAAAAGCGAATAGAAATAGATAGTCTCACTCGTTCCTCGTTCAACAGCATTTCTATTTGCCGCTTTCTCTACCTATGGGACCCCACTTGCGTAGTTGATGCCGATTCTCTACAAGGTCTGAGGTTTGAATGTTTTAGAAAGTTGATTACGGTTTTCTCCCTTTTTAGGGGAGATGTCGACAGACAGAGGGGTGTTTAGTAATGATCAATGAATAATTATTAATTAAAATAGATTTTAATGAACAAACTCATTGTATCAAGTTATTAATTATTTCTTAAACTTTTACTTGACACACTTTAATGAACAGACTCAGAATAGACTCCCGAGAGAAAACAAATCGTTTCTGAAAGGAAACAAATCGTTTCTGAGAGGAAGTAAATCGCTCCCGAATGGAAATAAATCGTTTCAGAATGGAAGTAACTTGCTTCAGAATAGAAATAAATCGATTCAGAATGGAAACAAATCGTTCCCGAGAGGATGAAAATCGTTCCCGAATGGAAATAAATTGTTCCTGAGAGTTGTTAAATCGAAATCTATTGGAATCAAATCGGTTCAGGATTGAAATGTACTTACTTATCCGGATAAGTGTATTGAGATGAATGTAGAATTTACACCCATTGAGATTGAGGAGGCTGTTTTAGATCCTGATGATTAATGGGGATGCTTTGTTGATATTGCGATATTAGCAGGCAGTTTTACAGTATTTGCCCAAATGGAATTCAAATCGGTGATTAAGGGTCGTCAATATTTATTTGACGACCTTTTTTTAGTTTTAATTGGAATAGCTTATTTATATCTTACAATATGTATTGTTTGGTTTACTCAATTTGTTAACTTTAACAAAGGTTTAATGATAAGCAGTTAATTTGCATACAGCTTTGCTTGAGGAGTACCGGAGAGGATGAAATATACTTTTGTATGATGGTGCTCGAGCAAAACTATAGAGATTTATACTTATGTGAGTAAAAAATCTCTTGCAAAAATAAAAAGTCCATTAGACGTAATTTTAACGGACAACACAAAGAATAACAATAGCTTACGAAAACCAACGGATAAGTGATATAAGTTGCATTGCAACATACACAACCGTTAAATCATCAATTGTGCTGTGAATTTGAGCGTTTGAGATAAAATTTCAGGGATTGGTGAAAAGGAAGGTTTCTTTGGAAAAGATTTCTTCAAAGTCAACGCTTGAAGCGTGCGAGTGTTACACATTCAGAACGTAAAAACGTTTTTGACTTTGAGAAGTTACAGGACTTTTTTGAAAAAGTCAAGTAATTAAAGAAACCAGGAGTGTTGCAATACCTTCTTCCCTCTTGGAACAGATCCATACACGGATGTATAGACAATACCAGAGGGAATGAAATTTTAAATGGGACAAATTATTTTTAAATGGGCTGAAATAATTTATCCAAAGTGGTATTCACAGCCCAACAGATGATAACAGGCGGTCATATCTCATAAACTAGTGACGAGACATACCGCCAAACCGTTGGGCATAATACTACCTCAGTATTGTAAGCATTTAATTAATATTGTAAAACAGAATGATTGAAATAGGAGACAAAGTAAAGCAGAAATACACTTTGGCAGATAGAGTTGGAACTGTTATTGGTATTTGGGAAGAGGATGAATATTTTTCTTCGCCTGAGGGGAAAATAATACTATTTGCATGTAAAGGGGAGTATAAAGTTCAATTCTACAATGATATGAATGATAGTTATGCTACTTTCTCAGAACAGGAATTACTAAAATTATAAATTTAAAAAATGAGATATAACTTACTATTTCTATTTATTTTACTAAATCTTTCTTCTGTTGCGCAAGATGAATATAAGACTGTATTTAGTGATGATTTTAACAATAATCGTAGTTATTGGACAATCAACAACTCACGACTTCGGCAATCTCAAATATCAAACGGGAAACTTGTTGATTGGAGTGGTGAAAAAGGATTTTCTTATGCAAATGTAATTAGTCCCAATTTTAATAAATCAAATGATTATACAATTAAATTTTCAATTTCTAATTTAAACAACCTTAAAGGTTATAAGTATAAGGTTTACACAAAAAAATCTAATGGAAAGTTAAAAGAAAGTTGGAATGATAATCCAGTTTGGGGTTTCGTATGGGGTTTTAAAGATTGGAACAATTATAATGCTATATATCTTGTAAATTCGAAAAGGAGCGAATACTCTTCTGAAGAAACACATTATAAGGTGATCAGTATGGTCGGAGGTTCTGAGATAATTCATAGTGATTGGTATAGTCCTACTATCGGATTAAATGACTTTACAGGAATTAATGAATTTACGATTGAGAAAACGGGTAATGATTTTAGAATTTGTACTCAGAATGGCTTTGAACAATATCTTTGTAGGTTTTCAGGTACTCAATGGTCAGGGGCTTATCTCGGAATATATATTGGAGCAGGAGCTAAAGTTGTAATTGATTATTTAAAAATAGAAACACCTACTCCCTGTAAAAATGCCAAGTATTTGATAAGTCAAGCTGATAAATTTGTTGAACAACAATACTATGCTAATGCTATAAAAAAGTATTCAGAAGCTATAAAAATAGGATGTGTTTCATCTGAACTGTATTTAAAAAGAGCGAATGCTAATTATTCTCGTGAGTTTTATGCATCTGCAAAAGATGATTGTTCCAAAGCTATTTCTATGACTAGCCAGAATGAAAACGCTTATTATTTGAGAGGCTTGTGTAAGATGTACCTAAAAGATGAAACTGCAATCGATGATTTAAAAAAAGGTGGAGATGAAGGTAAAATGTTAGTGAAAGAATTAGAAAGTCAATACAATACATCTACAACAACTAGCGGTTCTACTCAACCAGTAAATGCGACAGGTTCAGGTCTCATTATTTCAAAGGATGGCTATATTGTAACAAATGAGCATGTTGTTAATGGAGGTAAATATATTACTGTCCAGGTTTTAAAAAATGGAAAGAAACATGAATATAATGCAAAAGTAATCAAACTTGACAAAGCAAATGACTTAGCAATACTTAGAATTGATGATTCATCTTTTAAATATTACCTTAACATACCCTTTGGAATACGCGCATATGGGGTTAGAGTTGGTGAAGCTGTATTTTCTATGGGTTATCCTCAAATTAGTTTGCAAGGTGATGAAATTAAGGTTACTGATGGTATAATTAGTAGCAAGACAGGGTTTCAAAACGACGTAACAACTTATCAAATATCAGCTCCGATACAGCCAGGCAATAGTGGTGGACCATTATTTGACAAAAAAGGGAATTTAATTGGGATAACAAACGCAGGAATACCGGATTCTGAAAATGTTGGGTATGCCATAAAATCTTCATATTTGATGAATATGCTGGAAGTGTTTAATGATATTAATTTAAGTTATTCTAACTCAATAAATAACTTATCATTTCCTGATCTAATCGAAAAACTAACAAATTATGTCGTATTAATAAAAGTTAGTACCAATCCCACCAAAACTATTTCATCTACACCAAATAATATAACAAGTGTAATTGGAGGTGGTTATACATCAACTCCCCTAACTGATTATATTTGGGATTATGTGAAAAAAGAGTATGTCAAGTCAGAACAATATGAATACACATCACAACTTTATTTTAAACCTGACCTAGTTTGTTTTAAACGTGGATCAAATAAATGGTTAATGAGTAAATGGTCATATGAAGGATATAATGCAGATGATAATTATCATTATTATTATGACAATTATGGGCAACAAATATTAATCAATAAAGAGTTAACTAAAGTCATTTGGTATTATGAAAGAGATGGAGAAATCTTTAAAAAATGTTCAATTTACTCCAATTTAACAAAAGATGATAACGTTACACCTTATAATAAGAATGGTAAGTCTAATAAAAATACGGCAGATATTGAAAGTGCACTAAACAAATTACAAAACAATCAAATCAATAGTGCTTATCAAGATTTTAATACTTTAATTGAAAAAGATCCTAATAATCCAATTTTGTATTTTTACCGTGGGAATATATTATTATATGAAATACATAACTTTGACTTAGCAATCTCTGATTTCAATAAATGTATACAATTAAACCCAGAAAATGAAAATGCTTATTTTTATCTTGGGCTTTGTTATCAAGAATTAAAAAAATATCCTGAAGCGATTAGAGAGTTTACTAAATGTGTTACCATAAGCCCTAATGTTGATGCATTATTTATGAGAGCACTAGCAAAGTCAGAATTAAATGACAAGCAAGGAGCAATCTCTGATTATAAAAAGATTATTGGTCTTAAAGACTCAACAACTCCTCAATTTTTCAAAATGTCGACTGTTTATAATAACATGGCGTATACTTTGGTTGGTTTAGAAAAATATAACGATGCTTTATCTCTTGTGAATAAAGCATTAGATTTGGATAAATCTGAAGCGTATATATGGGATACACGTGGTGAAATATATTTTCATTTAGGGAAATATACAAAGTGTATTAACGATATGGATACTTCAATCAAATTGGAACCAAGTGGCAATTCTTATTATATCAGAGGTTTATCAAAGATAAAGCTGAATGACAGTTCAGAAGGATGTAAAGATTTATCTAAAGCTGGAGAATTAGGTAAATTAGAAGCATATGAGGCAATATCTAAATACTGTAAATAATCACAGATTGGTAAACGTACTATGCCCAACACGCGCTCATAAATAATTGCCGAATCGGTAGTGAATTTAAGATTTGTAGCTCACATGCACTGTAGTGCAACTTGAATGTTAATCTCTCAGAATTCGGCAACTATTCATAGCGCCATCCGTTGTGGTGCATTAAAAAAATGAGATATGCCAATAAATATTTACATAGAAGACTCAGGAGCAAAATTGGAATGGCTCTGTGATGAAGATTGGGATTTACCAACACAAATTGATGCTCTTGAAACTTGGCTGATGAATAAAGGAAAAAAATTAAAGCCAAGTAAATATGTAGCAGACATTGGATTTGACATAAGGAAAGACGCAACAGGTGGCGGTGCAGTTTTGAACTCGGAATCAATGTCAATAATGGGAAAGATTGGAATGGATGTCTACTTTTCTGAATATCCTTCAAACGAATAAATAGAGGTAATATGTTTGACACTTTTGGAAATAAAGTTCGGATAAAAAGAACACCAGAAATGGAAGAAAAAGGACTTGCGGATAAAGAAGGTGAAATTTATGGACAGACTACTCCTTCAATGATGGATTTTGAAGTTATTGGAACGCTGACAGAAGATGTTGCGGTAAATGTTCATTTTGACGATTTAAACGAATCATTTTGGTTTGCCGAAGAATTAATAGAACATATAGATAATGGTCAAGGTGCTGAAATAACACTTGACGGAGTAGATAAAAAATGGACTAAAGGAGAAAATGGTGAGTGGATTGAAGAAGACACCAAAAAACAAAATAAATGGTGGGAGTTTTGGAAATAAAAACGACACCACAACAAAAGTAAGCGTTGCGCATCCACATAAAATAAGATGAATAAATGATTAAAGCCTTAAAAAAGATCTGTTGCTTTTAGTAGGAAAGCAGCTTGAATTTGAATAGTAAGGCAATGGAATTTGGAAGGTTTATTACAGAAATGTATTTTTAGGATAGGTTAAGGAAGATAAATTAAGATCAAAAGAATCATCAACAAGGGTAGAGACTAGTTTCGTGTAAAGTCTACTCTTTAACGAACATTTTGATAAAATGACAACTACTATAGTTAAATACACGGAAGACGAAATTCTCGCAATATTCAAGGAACAACATCGTCTTTGTAGTCCTTGTGACCCAGAGGCAGACCCTTGGGCTGAGATAACCGTAGAAATGTCTATAAGAGAATGGAGATGGGCAAATGACTTAATTGAATGGAAAAAGTTAAGTGAGTTTTTAAATCAAGAATTTAGAATAGAAATAGCAGAAGAGGAATGGTTTGAAGTTTTGGAACCATCCAGATCAAGAAAGCTAAAAGGTGTATGTAGACTTATTGCGAAATATGCGGTAAAAGATATTTATGAACCTAAAGTTTTGTTTGGTAAACCTTGCCTAAAGGCGGGTGTTTTCTTGACAATAAAAAAGAATTTAAGGGATAAAGGTGTAAATGTTTCTGAGCTTAAACCTTCCTCTTTACTAGGAGAATATATAGATAATTACTTTTCTGAACTTATAGTAGAAATTACAATGACAGGGACAAAACCGATATCAGAAATTGATAGAAGGAGAAAGAAGAAAGGATTTTGGAATGCTATTAATATTTTTGATCCTGACCGATACGAAACAATAACAGGCGATGTGATAACATTCCGTGATTTAACTGAGAAGATAATTGAAGAAAAAACTGGGTACAACAAAAGTAAGCGTTACGCATCCACATAAAATTAGATGAATAAATAATTAGAGCCTTAAAAGTTTGTCGATTGGCTAGCTTTTAAGGCTTTGTTTTTTGCTTTTAATTCTTGAAAAAGTAAAATTATTGAGGTTTTAAAAAAGATCTGTTGCTTTTAGTAGGAAAGCAGCTTGAATTTGAATAGAAAGACAATTGAATTTGGTAGGTCTATTACAGAAATGTATTTTTAGGATAGGTTAAGGAAAATAAATTAAGATCAAAAGAATGAAAATGAAATACAAATCGATTGCCATCCTGTTTCTGATAATATGCACAAACATTTGTTTGGCACAAAAAGGTAGTATAGAGGTTGATTTTTCATCGAATGATTGGAAAACATTAGGCTCTGTTGAGGTAAAAGAGTTTGATTCGAAATTATCCACTTGTATTTCCAATGGAACTGGAATCGCATACCTGGATGGAATCAATTTTCAAAATGGAACAATTGAGTGTGATTTATATTCACCTTCGCCTAAAGCGTATTTAGGGATTGTTTTTCGGGTTGGTTCACTTAGCAACTTTGAGTACATCTATTTTCAACCTCATACAAGCGGGAAATGGGATGCGGTACAATATGACCCAATTTTTAACAGGTCAGCCACATGGCAACTTTACAATGGGAAAGCATATCAAGCGACTGCAAATATTCCGACAAAAGAGTGGTTTCATGTAAAAATTGAAGTTGTGGACGACACGGCAGAAGTTTATCTCGATAACAATCCAAATTCAGTTCTGTCTGTAAAATTAAAGCATGAATCAATTTCTGGTGGTGTTGGTGTTTGTAGCTATCATCCTGCAATTTTTGCAAACCTAAAAATAACAAAGCACGCTCCTACCAATATGCTTTTTGTAAGGATTCCACCAATTTTAGATGATAAAACATACATTTCAAGCTGGCTTATATCTGAGCCATACGATAATTTCGATTTTGCAATTGAAAAACCATTTTTAGATGAAGATTTAATAAGCAAATGGCATAAGATAAGTGCTGAAGAAAATTATTTAATAAATCTGAACAGGTATTTTACCAAATCGAAAACCAAAAATACTGTTCTTGCAAAAACGATTTTGAATTCAGATAAGGCACAAAAGAAAAACTTACATTTTGGATATAGTGATAAAATTAAGGTTTATCTTAACTCAAAAGAATTGTTTAGGGGAGATAATAGCTTCTATGATTCGGGGAAGTATGATGATAGAGGCTATGTTTTAGATAAACACAACACTATAGAATTGCCTTTGGTAAAAGGAGAAAATGAGTTAATTGTTGAAGTAGCCGAAGATAAATTCGGTTGGGGGTTTATTGCTCAGCTTGAAGATTTAGAAGGAATTGAAATTATAAATTCTAAACAATAATAGCATGGAGAAAAATATTGCAAATCAAACTGATGATTCAAGTCAGATTGGCTTAATTTCATACTGTGGATTCTATTGTGGTGCCTGTCCAAAATATGTGAAAGGAGATTGTCAGGGATGTAAAGGGGAAAGTCCCCAATGTGCCGTAGGGTATAAAGCATGTAAAGTGAGACCGTGTTGCATTGAGAAAGGAATCAACTCATGTGCAGATTGTGATGAATATGCATCTGTAAAAGATTGTAAAATCTATAATCCGCTCATGATTAGATTTGGTCAGTTTTTAACACGTACAAATCGGAGAAAAGGGATTGAAATGGTAAAGGAAAAAGGAGAATCTGAATTTGTAAAATACATGATTGACAAGAACTGGGTGACGATTAAATTTGAAAAATAATACTCCGAAATCGGCAACTATTCATAGCGCAAAATGTTACACGCCAAGTGTAAAGACAGAAGTGACATTATCATATGAAAAGTAGAAATAATAAGTCAGATAATAAAAATGTGAAATTCAATGTTCAACTGATCATTGCAATTTTATCATTCTTAATTTTTATCGGAAAATTAACTGCCTACTTCTTGACCAATTCAGTAGGTATATTAACTGATGCTCTTGAAAGTACAGTAAATGTAACAACTGGATTTATTACTTTGTATGCCGTTTATATTTCGTTAAAACCAATAGACGAAAATCATCCTTTCGGACATGGGAAAGCTGAGTTTTTATCTGCATCAGTCGAAGGTTTTTTAATAATAATTGCTGGAATAATAATCATTTTTGAAGCAATTAAACGACTTTTTGTTCCAGCAGAAGTTTCGCAATTGGACATAGGAATTGTTATTGTTGCCGTTGCAGGTTTGTTAAATTACTTAATTGGTTGGTATGGTATAAGAATTGGCAGGAAAAACAATTCAATTGCTTTAATATCAGGAGGGAAACACTTGCTTTCCGATACTTATTCATCAATTGGCTTAGTGATTGGTCTAGTTTTGTTGTACTATACAAAATTAGCGTGGTTAGACAGTTTGATAGCCCTGATTTTTGGGACTATTATTGTAATAACAGGCTTGAAAATACTTAAAGAAACCACATCGAATTTAATGGACGAAGCAGATTTCAAATTGATTGAGCAATTCGGTAAAATAATTGACAACAACAAACCTGATGAGTGGATTGATATACACAATTTTAAACTTGTTAAATACGGAAATGTATTTCATATAAATTGTGATTTGGTTTTACCTTGGAATTTGCATTTATCAGATGCTCATGAAGAAGGAGAAAAATTAAAAAACTTATTAGTTTCAAATTTCTCGGAAGATATTGTTTTCAATTTGCACACTGATGAATGTTTTAAGAAATACTGTAAGAATTGCAAAAGAGTAGATTGTAAGGAAAGAACCAATGATTTTGAAGCACAATTAAAGTTTGATATTAAAAAATTTACAAAAGAAAAGATTGAAAAATAAGTAAAATGTAAAAACACCAGGCGGTAACAAAAGTAAGTGTTGCTCATCCTCATAAAATTAGATGAATAAATGATTAGAGCCTTAAAAGTTTGTCTCTCGGCTAGCTTTTAAGGCTTTGTTTTTTGCTTTCAGCTATTGAACTAAAAACGGATCGGTTTCTTTAAAAGGGAAATGTCTTAAGTGTGAACATAAAGGCAATAGAATTTGGTAGGTCTTTTATAGAAATGTATTTTAGGGTTCTTTAACGAAAATAAATTAAGATTAAAAGAATCATCAACAAGGGTAGAGACTAATTTAGTGTAAGGTCTACTCTTTAACTTGTGCTAAGGATATACCTTAACGAACATGTTAACGCTCAAATATGAAAACATACTATGATGATAAAGAGCCAAATATTATTAATTGTGATGGTTGCTATTAATTTTAGTTGTAACATACATCGGGCGTTTAGATTTAACTCATATCATTCTAAATATATATTGAAAGTTCCTCGAGGCTATGAATTTAAGAAAAGCTATGATGATAATGGGAATAAAGAATACTATCTAGTCTATCGTGATTCTTCTGTTATTTATGCCACAGACGATAGAATTTCAGGAGGATCGATTCACAATGAAAAAGTTAGTAAATACAGTAATAATGTATACCTCAAAATATTAATGAATGATACAATAGAATTAAGTGGAGTGTATAAAAATCTTTACTGGAAAGAAATCAAACTTAATGATGTTGTTTTTGGGTATACTAAAGTGCCCAAAGAAAAAAAGGAAATGTTTGATGGTATTTTAGATGATATATTAAAGAAATAAAGAGTCTATATCGTTATGAACTAGACTTTTTATTTTTTGAATAATTGACAAAACACTAGCGGTAACAGAAGTTAAGATTATTGGGCGTTGATGCTCAACTAGATAATGTAGGAAAACCATAAACGTAGACGGTTTTGATAAGGCGATTGTAAAAGTAAGATCGCAGTATTTAAATAAAAAATGATAAAGCTTAAGCATATGAAGTTATTTGAAAAAAATATAATATTTCAATTTGTTATTTTGGTTTCTCTTGGTTCTTGTTCTTTTCAGCCCAATGATTCCAAGAACTCAGTAAGCCATAAGCATAATGCAGATTGCATTATGCAAAAAGGATCAGTTAAACTAAAAGTTCAACTAGAGAATGGAATTCGTGGGAAAGTAAAGTTTTTGGGGGAGCCAGAAAATTTCAGCTCTATAACAAATAAAATGTCAGAGTATAATATTCAGGCAGTATCTCTTGCTGTAATAAGTCAAGGCAATATTGAATGGGCAGACATTTATCAAAATGCAAATTTCTCAAAAGAACCAAAACTGAACTGTACGAGTATTTTTCAGGCAGCATCACTATCTAAACCAGTAACGTTTCTAGCGGCACTACGCATGCATTCAGCAGGTGAAATAGACTTGGATAAAAATATCCAAAATTATCTGAAGGATTATGTATTACCTCAGGGTAAACAAACAGCAGAGAATCCAGTGACATTTCGTAATATTTTTTCCCATACTTCAGGAATTATTTCTGGTGGATATCAAGGATACGCTCAAGATCAACCCATACCCTCTGATATAGATGTTTTAATGGGAGGGGAAGGAGTCAATTCACCAGCTATAAATGTTATCACATCGCCTAATGAAACAATTGCTTATTCTGGTGGCGCTTATACACTAGCTGAATTGGCACTTCAAGACATATACAGCGATGAGTTCTCAAACATCATGAAAAAATGGATTCTCGAGCCAGCTGGAATGAATCATTCAGAGTTCACACAACCATTACTCGTCACGAAATCTAATCAGGTAGCTAAAGGTTATAATCAATCTGGAAATGTTTTAGATGGTGGTTGGAGAAACTATCCAGAGCAAGCGGCAGCAGGACTTTGGAGTAACTCTATTGATATGGCTAAATTTCTAATTGAAATTTATAAAGGCTATCAAGGCAAAAGCTCGATATTTTCACAGTCTGATATTAAATCGATAATAAGCCACGAACGAAACGGCAGTGTTTATGGATTCATATTGGATCGGATTGGTGATGACATATCTATCACTCATTACGGAGGTAATGCTGGTTATCGTACAGGTATGACGATAAGTCTTACAAGCGGAAATGGTTTGGTCTATTTGATCAATTCAGATAATGGTGGAGCGCTGGGGAATGAACTTCTTTTATCGGCCTCCCAGGTTTATAGCTGGCAACATTTTAAGCAGACCAATGCCCACAGTACCAAAGTAGATTCAGAAATTTTAAAGGAATTGTCGGGTGAATATAAGTGGAACAACCAAATAGATCTTTCTTTGAAGTTTGATGAAAATAATGATCAGATTTCACTCTATTTTCCGAATGGAGATGAGTATAAGCTTACTCCAATTCGTGGTGATGAACTTGACTTTATTCATCCAAATACCGGTGTGATAATTTCCTTTATAAAGGATGATAACTTGCGTTCCTTTACCTTGTATGGTCAATCTGCGGTTAAATTGAACCAATAGCACTAATAAAACAATTCGATGAGAAAACATTGCATAAAAGTAGTAAGTATAGGATTGCTTTTGCTATCCATGGTATTTGTTGCTTGTACTCAAACTAGAAATGATAAGACTCTCGCTATAATCAATAAATTGAACTTGATAGAGAATCAAAAAACAAATTTTCAATTCCAAATTGAACCTTTAAAGTATCAGGCAAAAGGAAATGATAGTATAAAGATTAGTGAATTGGAAAAGCAATTAACGGATGAGGAAATTGTTAAACGGCTTACTGAAACGTTTACTGAAATGTTAAGTGATGCTGAAATTAATGATCTATATGAATTTCTACAATCGAGTGCTTTTGAAAAGTTTTTTAGTTCGGGAGAAATGAGCGCGGCGATTTCTAACAAATTTAGTGACATAAATAGTGAAATAGAGAGAATAAGTAATAATTTCGGCAAAAGTATTGAAAAACCGACCAAGAAATTTCAGCCAATACCTGTTGATAGGGAGAATGGTTTTTATGCGGCCGTTGGTTATAAGAACTCTATGGCAGATAAGGATGTTTTATTGGAGGAAACTCCTTCCTTGACTACAAGAGATATTTTAGAAGTAAAAAAGGTTTTTAGTACTTATAGTGACCGATCAGAGATTAGTATTGTATTCACAAAAGAGGGAGCTAGAAAGTTCTATTTGCTCACAAAAGAGAACATTGGAAAACCAGTTGCCATTGTAATAGATAAACATATTGTCTCAATTCCAAAAGTACTTTCTGAGATAGTGGGAGGAAAGGCTTCGATTAGTGGAGATTTTTCGGAAGATGAAATTGATCAAATGATTGAAATTCTAAAAAGAAAATAAGGCAGGTTAGGACTCAGGTTAAAGGAGATTGAAAAACGATTGAATGTAGAATAGTACCAGGAGACCATTGCCAAAAGATTATCAAATCAAAAAATATGCGGATAAACAATTATATCTATTCCTTTATTTACGACCATACTGAAAGTGAGTTGTGTAAGCTGGAATCGAAATGTCTTTTTAATAAAGAAGAAGAGAACAAGTTGCTTTGTTCAGATGTAAAAGTAGAACCTTCTGATAGTGCATTTATTAAAAATAGACTTGACATTTCTTTATTTTCGGAAGATTATGAGGAGTTAATTGATAAAATTAAAAAGGAAAACATTTGCATTGATGGTTTTAAGGTTGAGTATTTGGTGTTTGATGGCGATAAAACCAGGTATGCCGACAGGCTTAATAAGTTAAGGGATATTGGTTACAGTATTGATGGCGAACCGGAGTATTACAAACCTACTACAACTTATGCCTTATGCTATTTTGAGAGTACCTGGTGTTTTGGAGTATTGGTTAAAAATAACTTTGATTGGGAGAAACACAATAAGAAACCACGTTCGTACAGTAACTCGATTAGTATAAATATTGCCAAAGCTCTAGTTAATATTGCAGCAAAGACAAGGAAAGAAGCAAAGCTACTGGATGCTTGCTGTGGGGTTGGTACCATAATGCTTGAAGCTTGTTTTGCCGGTAATAAAATTGAGGGTTGCGATATCAACTGGAAAGTGGTTCGAGACTCGCGTGTGAACCTTGCTCATTTTAACTATACGGCAAATGTTTACCGATCGGATATAAAAGATATTGCCAGCAGGTATGATACGGCTATTATTGACCTTCCATACAATTTATTTAGCTGTGCCGATGAAAATGATGTTATTCATATTGTCGAGTCAACAGCAGAAATTACAGATCGACTGGTTATTGTATCTACTTCGGACATTACCAAGGTGATTGAGGGTGCAGGTTTCCAAATATCAGATTGTTGTAGCGTTACTAAAAAAGGGAAATCCTATTTCTCGAGAAGAATATGGGTTTGCGAAAGGAAGAATTAGTTCGTCGAATATATTAATGATCCTTCTCTGCAAGAAAAGTAAGAGTGCTACCTTAAGTTTTTTAATTGAATAACTATTCATGGAAATATCTAAGAGGAGAAAAATTACATACGGTCTTTATTTTGGTATTGCAGTCATTTGTATGATTATTAATGCCATAAATTCAATATTTATGGATAAGGAGGAAGTGATAGCAGATACGGATACAGTTTATACTACAAGTGAAAAGAATCATAGAAAATTAAATTTCAAAAAGTCATATGAAGGCGTAATCCTTAGAAAGTTTAAGGACAGGCACAATCACAATTGGAATACGGTAGAAATTAGGCTTTTGGATGGTTCTTCATTTTGTTTTCATCCTTATAAAGATGATAGAACTGGTTTTTATAGCTATATTCAAAAAGGAGATTCAATTTTTAAAGATGACTGGGGTTTTACTTTTAGAATTAAAAGACAAAGTACACTTAAAACTTTTACAATTCATCCTGACTATGTTAACAAGTGAGAACAATTAAGCATTGCAAAATTTTATATGCTGTATGATTTGATCTCTGATTAAAGAGTAATTAAAATAGAGTTTATTGCCAGCAAAAAGATAGGTTATGACAAAGAAACAACGCACACGAATAGTAAGAATTATCTTGTTTGTAGGAACGATTACCTCTATGTTTTTTGTGCCATGGCTTTTGGTGAAAGCATGGATTCTACCCTTACCGGATACCGTTCAGGAACAGTTAGACGAGGCTGTTGGTCATGGATTTGAAGGAATGGTTGTTTATGTAGATCAAGCTGGCAAAGCTCCTCAGTATTATGCTTCGGGCTGGCACAATCGAGAAACTAAAATTCCTGCAAAAGCTCAAGCTTTGTATAAAATTGCCAGTATCAGTAAGTTGTACGATGCTGTGGCTGTCACCAAATTGGTAGGTGATGAACGTCTTTCTTTGGATAAAACAATCGCCGACTATTTACCAGAACTTGTGGGAAGAATCGAAAACGCTGAGAAAATCACTTTGAGATTGATGATACAGCATAGAAGTGGCATTCCCAATTTTACAGACGCTCCGAATTTTTGGGCAGCTCCAACGGGTTCCTATGAAGAAAGTCTTGCATTAATTAAAGACCTACCAGCCAATTTTGAACCAGGAGAAGACTATGAGTATTGCAATACAAACTATTTGTTACTCAATAAAATCATGGATGAGGTGCTGGGCTATGGTAACTTTCAATTCATTCAGGAAGAAATTCTAAATCCACTACATCTTAAGAATACTTTTAGTTCGGTGAGTGAGGTGAATATTGAAGATGTGATGAGCGGTTATCATATAGGATATCCCCATGATTTAAAGGAAAACGACTATGGCATGCATGCAACAGCAGAAGATGTGGGTAATTTTCTAAGGGCATTGAACGATGGATCATTGTTTGAACCAGGAGAGCAGGAAATATATGCTTCCATTTATGAGTATGAACATTCAGGTTGGGTTCCGGGATATCAAAGTTTTGCCAATTATAACAAAGAGCTTGATGCAGTTATTGTACAGTTTTACAGCACAACCGATCGTAAGCTGTATATGTGGAACTTATCGGAAATCATAAACAATAGAATTGTAAAAATACTGAAACGTAAAAAGAGCTAAACGGAGGCTAAACCTTTCGCAAATCAGCTAAAATGTCAAATTCTTACTGAAAACAATTCATCTCCTTTTTAGGACTTCCGCTGCTATTGCCTGCTCATATCTTCGAGCAGGTAAGCAATACGGTCCAATTTCAATCCAGCATTCGCATAATTAAAAAACAGGAGTAGGGGAATCTATCCATAGGTTCTCAAAATTACGCTACTCTTTTATTATGTAGATCCTTTCTATTTTACATGCTTTTATAGGTTTACATCTTTACCTTTTATTGTTTACCATTTATATATCGTTATTTTTAGTTGATGTATTGAGAAGTGCATTCTGCTGATTTATTGAGTATGTATTGTACTTTTTAAAATTGCTTGTTTTAATTAAGAATAAAAGAAAAAGATATGTTCAGAAAAGCAATTGTACGAAAGCCTGGAAAAAGCATGTTAAAAGGATTGACCACTGCAGAATTGGGTTTGCCTGATTATGAAAAGGCATTGCTACAGCATGCTGAATACGTAAAGGCATTGCAAGAGTGCGGATTGGAAGTAATTGTTTTAAATGCAGACGAAGATCATCCTGATTCAACTTTTGTGGAAGATACAGCATTACTAACCCATAAGTGTGCTATTGTCACTAATCCCGGAGCATTGTCGCGACGTGGAGAGGTTGTAGAAATTAAGAAAGTGCTGAAAGAGCATTATAGCAATATTGAAGAGGTGCATTTACCAGGAACGGTTGAAGCGGGTGATATTATGATGGTAGGATCGGATTTTTACATTGGATTATCGGAGAGAACAAATAAAGAAGGTGCCAGGCAGGTAATTGAATATTTGGAAAAATATGGCATGAGAGGCTTTACTGTGAAACTGGAAGAGGTATTGCATTTGAAAACTGGAGTGGCTTATTTGGAGCAAAACAATTTATTGGCATGTGGTGAATTCTTAACTAAAGAGGAATTTAAAAAATTCAACATTCTTGAGATTGAAGAGGAAGAAAGTTACGCAGCCAATTGCATATGGGTAAATGATAGAGTTTTGGTTCCTAAAGGATATCCTAAGGCGAAGGAAACAATTAAAAATGCAGGATATGAAGTAAAAGAAATTGATGTTTCTGAGTTCAGAAAGTTGGATGGTGGATTGAGTTGTTTATCCTTGCGTTTTTAAGGAATTATTAAGAAATATCCGAAGTATCTAACTTTTACATTAAGTGCAATTAAATGAATTAAATATGAAAAAATCAGTTCTTATTATTCTAGGGGTTTTTCTAATTGTTGTGATATCGAATACCGAACCCTTTAAACAAACTGTAAGCCCTTATATAAGCACACTTGCAAATTTAACAGCTGCGGGAGGTGTAATTGCCTTGTTTTTTCAGTTTAAACGCGAGGGAGATCTGAATGAGGCAGATTTTATTTTAAGAATAAATACGGAGTTCATTACCAATGAATCTATTGTGCGAATATATAAGATGTTGGAAGAATCAAAAGCCGATGGTCAAAAAGAAAATCCTTTTACTAAGGATGATATCATCGATATGGCAAATTATTTGACCTATTTTGAACCCTTTTATTCATTGGTAAGAAGGAAAATTGTTAAAATTGAGAGTATCGATCCAATCTTATCCTATCGCTTTTTTTTGGCTGTTAATAATAAGTATATGCAAGAAATGCTCCTGTGTGCAGAGAATAAAGAAATTGCATGGGAGGCAACTTATAAGTTACACAATCACTGGAGTAAATACAGAGAAAAATTAGATAGAGAAATTTGGGAAAGTGAGTATTGTCTTTCAAAAGGAAAATATTATAATCAGATGATTAAGAGTTAAGAAGTGTTGAAAGAGATGATCAATTGACTTGTATCCATTTTAAATAACAATCAAGACCAAGGATTATGGAAAAAAAGAACTGGAAAATAAGAGTAGGAATATTTTTGATGATTTTCTGTATTCCGTTTTTTCTAATTATCCCTGCAATTCCATTTCTTGATTTGGAATCCAAAACTAAAATTACACTCTCCACTGTTTCTTTAATTATTGGTGAGGTGCTGTTTTGGGGCGGAGGATTACTGCTTGGCAAGGAGCTTTTCGTAAAATACAAAGCCTATTTTAATCCTAAAAATTGGTTTAAAAAAGGAGATAAGGATAACTAAATATAATGAAACTAATAAACTCAATTTTAATAGCATTACTGGTATTCTCTTCGTATAAATCGGAAGAAAGAAGAGAGGGATTCTCTTTTGATATTCCTTCGATAGAACAAGAAGCAAGTTCGATATGGAGAACCATTAAAGATATTGAATTCTTTGAAAAACAAGGATACATTGTTAAACTTCCTGATGATGAATTGATAGATTCTTTGATTGTTAAATCAAAAAATGGAACTTTTAGTAATAATGATTTTTCTTCAATTTATCAATTGCTTGAATCAAAAGTATATAATGAAAGTGATTACAAGTTGGCTCTAGAAAAATTGAATGAGCAGAAACAATTAATAAGTAATATTATTCATCAAATTGAATTATCAAAGAGATCTTTTAACTGGGAATTTAAGATGTTTAAGGATTATAAAGTGATTCTCACTTTATATGGAAGTGGAGGGAGTTACAATCAAGATGCCGGGTGGGTAACATTATTTACAACTAAGGAAGGTGACTTTAAAAATTATAAAAATCCCGCCAACACAATAATACATGAGATTGTGCACATAGGCATGGAAAAATCAATCATTCAGAAGTACAAGGTCTCACATATACTAAAGGAGAGAGTTGTGGACACATTTGTATCACTATTTTTTGGAGAGGTTCTTCCAGATTATAAAATTCAAAGCATGGGAGAGACAGAAATAGATGAACACTTGAAAGAAAAAAGTGATTTAAAGAATCTTCATTTAATTTTTGAGAAGAGTATTGAATAATTGAAACCTAACCTAATTAAAAAATATGAATACATGCAAAAACTGTACGCATACAGTAGATGGTAATTTTTGTTCCAATTGCGGGCTGAGTGTAAATCTAAAAAGAATAGATGGTACTTATATTTTACTTGAAATTCGTAAAGTGATTCAATTTGAAAAGGGAATATTGTATACCATAAAAGAATTGCTTACCAAACCAGGTGTTTGTGTTCGGGAATTCGTACTCGAAAATAGAAATCGGCTTATAAAGCCATTTGTATTTATAATTGTGAGTTCCTTGATTTATACAATTGTATGTAAATACTTGGGGGTAATTGGTGGTTATATTGAGTTTAGCAGCGATGATGCGACTACAAATCTTATTTTCAACTGGATACAATCTCATTATGGATATACCAATATATTAATTGGAGCATTTATGGCCATTTGGATTAAAATATTTTTCAGAAAATACGATTACAATTATTTCGAGATCTTAATACTTCTCTGTTTTGTTTTAGGCATGGGAATGTTGATCTACTCTGTTTTTGCAATTTTCGAAGGAGTAACGCATATACGAGTAATGCAAACTGCATCAATTCTTGGAATGATCTATACTACCTGGGCTGTAGGACAATTTTTTAATGGGAAAAGAATTTCCTCCTATTGGAAAGCATTCGCTTCTTACATGTTAGGCTTTCTTTCTTTTGCTTTATTGGCACAATTTTCAGGAACAATATTCGATTGGATCCTAAAATAAATTACAATTATCTGAGGACGCTAAATAACGTGTGCTACTAAAAACACTAAAATGAATGTAATAGTTGTATTATATCACAGATGGTTAGTTTTGAAACCATTTAATTTCATTATTATAACTGGTTTGTTAATGATTTTGTGTTCAATTCCTATTGGTTATTTATTTCAATTGTTTGGATTTAAAATCAGTGATTTAGGAGGATTTGAAACTGATGTAATAAGCCTTTTAGGTTTAATTATTCTTACTGTTATTATAGCACCTATTTTTGAAACTATAATAGCACAGCTTATCCCAATTTATATTGCTCAAAAATTCTTTAAACAAAATTCGCATAATGTTGGATTAATAGCCTCAATATTAATTTTTTCCTTATTGCATGTCAGCTATAGTATTTGGTATGCAATTTTGGTAGTTCCATCTGGATTTTTTCTTGCGAAATCGTACCTGATTTTTCAAGATAGGAAAGAATCAAGTTTTTGGATGACCTCTTTTATTCATGCTTTCCGAAATAGTATATCAGTAGTAATTATTGCAATGGAACGCTTTTTTTTGCATTAAATATTAAAAGTGATCAAGTTCGATTTTCTTATGAATAAAATGATAACATTAGAGAATATAGTAACGTCCTTTGGAAGGAAAACAGTGAATGCAGATTCAAACCTTAATCTAAATGAACAATTATAAAATGAAAAGAGAAGGAAGTAGATTTACGATTGATCAGGTAAATAAACAGGTAAGGAATTGGGAAGAAATAGCCAGTGAGAAGTTTGGTAAATTTGAGCTAAGAAAGAGGGTTTATTCGGATAAAGGACTCTTGGAACAGATAACAAATTATGAGAGGCAGGATGTGATGTACAATAGTCTTTTATTTTTAGATGTTCACATTCCGTACGGGAGAAATAATATTAAAGTATCTACCAGCGAGGTTAAGACTCCAATATTTAGCTATCCATTAATTACTAAAAATCAATTCAATTTTTCGATTCGTTGCGAAGATTACTTTGATAAAATATCGAAAGTTTTTGGACAAAAGGAGCTACAGATAAATGATAAGGATTTTGATGATAAATTCTTTATTGAGACGAATGAGTCGAAGTTATTGAATGCTTTTCTGGATCATAAAATTAGGAATTGGTTAGAGCAGCTTAAAATTGCCTATTTCGACTTTAATACTGCCAAATCGAAAAATGCATTAACACTTTATTGTTTGATAAATGAAATGGATAAAAAGGAAATTGAAGAAGCATTGAATATGTTTAAATACTGTATTGATCGATTGAAGAATGTCAAACTTTAACTAGAAATAGTTGAAGTTTTGTTCTGATAATAGGATTTATAATTTAGCGAGATAATTTATTGAAAAATAGGAAGAAGAAGGAATATCAAAATCAATTTAAAAAAGCGAAAGTCGATTTACACTAAAACTTGTTTTAAATAACGAATAAATGAAATTAGGAATAACATTAATACTTTTTTTTGTAAATCTCAGTGCAGCATTGTGTTTTGATGCTAAAACAGACACTTTATATTATAATGCCAACTGGGAACTAACAATAAAAAATAAAGCAACTTATTATAGACTTACATCTATTCAAAATGGAGTATATGAAGGTAGTTTTGAAGATTTTCTCATTAAAGGTTTAATTTCAATATCATCAGGAAATTACGAAAATGCGAAGCTTTCTGGGGAATATATTAAAAGAAATATAAATGGAAATGTGTTGATAAAAGGTTTTTTTGAGAAAGGTAAAAGAATTGGAATCTGGACATTTTATTATGCGACAGGTAAGCCGTTGATAAAAATGGAATATACTGATGGTAAAAAGAAAGTACTAGAATTTTACAATTCGAAAAATACTCAGACTTTGCAGAATGGTAATGGTGAAATTGATCATGTTGTTTTAATAGGGAATAAACATTATAGATTGAATGGTAAATTTAAGAATGGTTTAAAACATGGAAAATGGATATTTGTTTCTACTGCTGATGATAAAGTAGTTTTAACAGAAAAATATTCAAATGATAGTTTTTTGATAGGAAAGAATCTACTCAATAAAAAGACAACTACAAAGCCTCTTTTATCTATAGATGATTTATTTTTTTCAGATCATCTTTATGTAACAAATCGCTATACTTTATCTTCAGAGGTGAGTTATAAGCAAATTCCGAAAATTAATAACTTCTTTACACATCTTGATAATTATAGCTATGTTATTAATAAGGAGAGTTTTAAAGGATTTCCGGATGACAGAATTATAGCAATTGAAATTGATAAATTTGGATTTATTTGGTTTATAACTGAATATAAGGGCATATTTTGTTTGAAAAATAAAACAGTATACTCCTATGGTGCTGATAATTGGGATCGCTTGTTTGAAGCCAAAATACATGCAGATAAAGATGGTGAAATATGGATTCCATATAAAAACAGAAGAGATTATTCTAAATCTGGATTGATACATATTGTAAATGATTCACTACGCTTATTAAATACCAAAAATTCAGGTTTAACTTGTAATTATATAACTAGTATAAGTTCAGTAAATGATTCAATTCTTATAGGTGCAGATAATTGTATCAATATATTTAATAAGAATTCAAAAAAATGGTCGAAATTATTTAATCCTAAGATTCATAAAACAAAATACGATACAATTCAATTGGATTCAAAAAGTAAATATAATTCCTTTTATTTTAATAAAGCGTACAATTATTGCAAAGCCATTAAATCTTATAATGGGAAAATTTGGGTTGGAACTTATGATGGATTGTTTATTTATGGTGATAATAAAATTGAGCATTATGAAGAGGATGTCAACTCTTTTATAAGTAACAATTGGATCGGATCATTTTGTGAAAAAAATAATGGATTGTTGATGGCTTTTAATGGGTCTGTTGATGACGGTGGATTATTATATTACAAAGAAGACAAATGGGAAAATATAAATCCTTCGAATAGTGTTATAAAATCAAACTATATTAATAAAGTTAGGGTAGGAGTCGGCAATGAGATTTGGATGAATTCGAAGCCTAATGCTCTATATATGATGAAAGAGAAGAGAATCGTGCGGTTTGGATATGACCAAAAGAATTATAAGAATATTATAAATGATTTTGTTATTGATCGTGAGGGGAATGTTTTTCTAGCTACCAATAAAGGAATTCTTCTACTCTTACATAAAGATCTTTAATTTGTATTAATGAATAATGAAACATTTCTTACTTATCTTTATCTTAATTATGCTAGGAGTTTCAGCCCGAGCTCAAACTTATAATGATGTCATTTCGGATTCAATTGTTACTGAATTTTTAAATGCATATTTAGATAAAATTGCTCATGAATTTAACACTGGAACTAATGATTCATTATCATTTATTAAACAGCCAGTTGAGTTGATGAATCCTAAAAAACTTTCAAGTCAATTCACCGACTGGAATTCTCTTTTTGAAGTTGAAGGAGTTAATATGGATTCTATATTTAGTCCACAGGATAAATTGTATATCATTCGACAAGAGCAATCTAGAAAAGAGTTTCTTTGGGTTATTAAGTACAATACATTTGATTTTAGAGATTTTGAAATGAATGAGGAATTTTTCAGAATAAGTATGCCCTTATTTTCAAAATTGATGAATCTAGTTATTATAAAGAGATATTATGATTGTGGAGAAGATTGCGGTGACGAGTGGATTTCCATTTATAAAAGAATTAATAACAAATGGAAGGAGATATATGGTTGGGGATTTATTATGTGATGTGGTTTTAGGTGAAAAGAAATTAATATATGATTATGAATTATAAAATTGAAAATATAAATAAAAAAGAATATCCGATAGTTGTTGATGTTTGGGAAGCATCGGTTCGTGCAACTCATGATTTTTTAAAGGAAGAGGATATTGAATATTTTAAGCCGTTGATTTTAAATACTTATTTGGATGCAGTAGAGTTAAGATGTATAAAAAATGAAAATGGCAATATAATTGGTTTTAGTGGTGTTGCAGACCAGAATTTGGAGATGCTGTTCATTCATCCAAATGCAAGTGGAAAGGGAATAGGAAAAGCTCTTTTGCAGTATGCTCTAAAAGAACAAAATGTAACGAAAGTAGATGTGAACGAAGACAACCCACAAGCGATTGGATTCTATGAAAAGTTTGGGTTTACTACTTACAATCGTTCCGAATTGGATTCCTCAGGTAAACCTTATCCAATACTGCATATGAGACTAGATGAATAGAGCGCAAAATAATGAATAAAGCATTCAATAAAATGTTACTTTTGCCTTTCAAACACACAACTACTAACATTAACAAGAAAGATGAGTATCGATTTTATATTTATGCTGACCAAGGATGATCAGACCATTTCTGATGCCAGAAAATATGTGAAGGAGATTGCGGCAGCAGGAGCAAAGCACATAGGATTTAAGGATATAGGTTTGTCTATTGAAGAATTAAAGAATCTTACTGAGGATTTACGAAAAGAAGGAGTAACAGTTTATTTAGAGGTGGTAAGTTTAGATGCTGAAAGTGAAAAACAATCAGCTAAAGTAGCCATGGATTTGAATGTTGACTATTTGCTGGGTGGAACAAGACCTGAGTTGATTGCTGAACTGGTGAAAGATCATTCTCTAAAATATTATCCATTTGTAGGAAAAATTGAAGACCATCCAAGTATACTTACCGGAAGTATTTCTGAAATCGCAGCACATGCTGAGCAGATTACTTCTATTGAAGGTGTAGATGGTTTGGATCTTTTAGCCTATCGATTTACAGGTGAAGATGTTCCTTTGTTGATTCAGGAAGTTTGCAACACTTCAAAAAAACCGGTTATCGTTGCAGGTAGTATCGATCGTGAGGAGAGAATTGAAGTGGTGAAAACCAAAGGAGCTTCCGGATTCACTGTTGGTACAGCTGCATTTGCTATGGAATTTCCATCGAAAAATGGAGGAGTTTCAGGTCAGGTTGAATGCATTTTAGAGATGAGCAGATAACAAGAATACTCTTCTGTCCTTAGGACATTCCACATAAAGGGGAGAATTGATTTACATTTTCAAAAAAGTCAACTTTTTGTCAACTTATTTCAGGACGAGACATCAATATAAAAAAAGCCGCTGAGTAACTTACTCAACGGCTTTTGTATTTTAATACAGATTAATTTTTATTCACATGCTTCCAATAATGCTTTAACGGCAGCTTCCAGTTGCTGGTCGTTGCCATTGTCAATTTTCCCAGGCATGTTTTTCACTTGAATTTCTGGAACGGTCTCGTTGTTTTCCAACCATTCACCTGCTTTATTTTTTGCACTAACAGGAATCGATCCCCAAAGTACGTTTCCGTTTTGCAACATTTCCCAACCTGCAAAACTACAAGTTCCAGGAACTGGCATACCAATTAGTTTTCCA
>Ga0209272_10000692_pt1 | contig 25196 bp, 18 predicted proteins | sample tdDd002_FD_187125 | JGI IMG/M metagenome (GOLD analysis project Ga0209272, IMG submission 187125) | Marine sediment microbial communities from the Atlantic coast under amendment with organic carbon and nitrate - tdDd00.2 (SPAdes)... | ecosystem: Environmental > Aquatic > Marine > Coastal >... | reverse complement strand
TTTACCTTCTAGAGCAGGACCAATTTCTTTTACTGTTCCGATCAACATACCACCAGAACCAGTTACTGGATTGTGGTGCTTGCCGCGTGTTGCAACGATGTCTGTCATAATCTCGCGGATTTTTTCAACATTGTTTTCAGCTTGACCTTTGATTTGAGTGAAGCTCGCAGAGTCAATGTTTAGTGTTTGAACATCAATTAGAATCTCGTTGTCGTAGATTTCCATTGAGTTGTCAATCTTTTGCGCTGGTTGTGGAAGCGCGCCTTTTGGCTCGATTACGCGGTGCGTACCGAATTTACATCCTTTTTTCATAATATAACCCTCCATATTTTCCGTATTTTCACGCCAATACATATTGCAAGGCGCGTGCCAACTTTTATAATTTCATAACCAAGTGTTCAAGTCGGATTTCAACCCTTTCATCTAATAGCAATGTTTTGAATAAATTCAGGAAAACATTTTCCTGCGTAAATGCACATCAATTCATTATTTCCATCTGTCATTTTTCGTCTTTTTTCATCAAATTAATCCAAAAACAATAAAAAACCGCCGAAAATTCGGCGGTTCGGCATTTTATTTTCATTATTTAACAGTGCTTTACTGAATAAATACGATTACGATATACCATACTTCTTTAATTTATACTGCAGTGTTTGACGAGGTACCTTTAATTGTTTAGCTGCTTTCGTGATATTTCCATCAACGCTCTCAAAAACCTGCTCAATAGCGAACTTTTCAGCTCTTTCCATCGATTCTTTTAATGATATTGACTCACTTACAGGCATCGCAACCATTTGTGGTTGCTGTTGATCATTGTAGATTTCACGCAGTTTGATGGGCAAATCAGAAACCTCAATGCACTCTGTATCCATAACACTTAAAGCACCTTCAATCACATGCTCCAGTTCACGGACATTGCCCGGCCATTCATATTGTTTAATCAAAGTCATAACATCATCAGACACGCCTGAAACCCGCTTATACAAACGATTGTTATACTTTTTTATAAAATGCTTCACCAACATCGGCAGATCTGAATATCTTTCTCTGAGTGGTGGCAAATTTAAGGTGATTGTATTAAGCCTATAGAATAAATCCTGGCGCAAGAGCCCTGCAAGAACTGCATCTTCAGGTTTTACATTCACCGCCGTAATAACGCGTACATTGGCATATCTCGGTTTCATATCACCAATCCGCCTAAATACACCTTCTTGAAGAACTCGGAGCAGTTTGGCTTGAAGTTCCATCGGCATTGAGTTGATCTCATCAAGGAACAGTGTCCCTCCATCTGCAAGTTCAAACAAACCCGGCCGATCAACTGATCCAGTAAAACTACCTTTCATCGTCCCAAACAAAATCCCCTCTAAAAGGCTGGTTGGAAGTGCTGCACAGTTTTGAGCAATAAAGGGTGCTGTATTTCGTCTGCTGCTATTATGGATGGCTTGAACAAAAAGTTCCTTCCCAGTTCCCGTTTCACCACAGACCAAAATTGGTGCGTCTGTTTGAGCCCCTTTTGTCGCCAAAGACTTTAATTCAAGTAGTTTGATGTCATCGGTCACTATATCTGCAAAGGTGAAGCGCGCTTCATCTTGTTGATTCGATTTACGGTCACCATACACTTTACTTTGAAGGTCAACGACCTTTTCACTAAGAGCTTTCATTTCGGTGATATTGTTAGAAAACTCAATAGCACCAACGATTTGACCCGACTCACGAATAGGAATAGTCGAATTAAGCGTTGTCACTTTTTTGCCTTTATAGGTCGTATATGTTTGCTGCAAATCAAAAATAGGCATACCCATCCGAAGCACTTTAAGCAGTGTGCTTGTCTCTTTCGTAAGAGATGGATAAATCTCTAAAATGCTCTTTCCCACTGCAGTTTCAATGTTTATATCATCCAGCATAGCAGCCTTGCGGTTGCAATAAACAAGATGTCCTTTTGCATCAAAGACCTGCAAACCATCACTGATATGATCAAGAATGGTTCTAAAATTTTTTACTGTAAATAAACTATCCATCTAAACCTCCAAATCATAAATCAGATCAAATTCCAGTCATATATGCACATGCTGAATTTTCGGCACAACTGCCGATTATTCAGCACTTTTACATTATATCAGCTGAAATTACCATTGTCGATTCTAAAAATGACTTATAAATGGGATTTGTTTGAATGGTTTTTGCATCACCGACAACAATACGAAGTTTTTTAGCCCTTGTTAGTGCCACATTGAGCCTTCGGATATCTTTTAAAAAACCCATTTGAGCATCTGAGTTTGACCTCACCAACGAAATTATGATCACTTCTTTTTCTCGACCTTGGAATCCATCCACGGTGTCCACTTGAACACCCGCACTTCCAAGTTTATCTCTAATAAGCTTTGTTTGTGCTTTATAAGGAGAGATCACACCAATTTGATCTGCCGTCAATTTGACTTCAAGTAAGTCTTGAACGAGCTGCACCACAATATCAGATTCTTCCATATTAAAGATAGACGGTCCATCCCCAAGTCTTTTCTCGCGACCTTTAACATCAATAAATATCTCGCGACTAAGTCCAAGTGTTTCAAATACCACCCTCGACTTAAGATCCTTAAATGAATCTGGCATGAAAGTCACTTCCCAGTTTTGATTTGAGTCTGCAGATTTAAGCAGACCATCATAAAATGCTGAGTTGGGAAACTTTAAAATATCATCATTCATTCTATATTGTATGGTCAACATTGAAACAACGGCATTACTGTATCTGTCAACAAGTCGCTCCAGCAGGCTTATCGAAAACCCTTTTTCTACAGCCTCTTCACTGATCACGGTTGGAGGCAGTTGTTTATGGTCTCCGAGTAATACAAGCCGTTTGCCCTTTACAGCAGGAATAAACGTAGAACTCTCCGTGGCCTGAGTTGCTTCATCTATAAGCACAAAATCAAATTCTACACCCTCAAGCAGCGCTTGGCCTGCACCCGAATTTGTAGACAACACAACATCAGAGCACTTTAAAATCGACTGAATCAATTCACCTTCAAGGGCGTCTGCTTTTTCAAAGTACTTATCAATGTCTTCTCGAATAACAAGCCATTTGGACATTTGCTTCATGTCTGTTGAAGATACGCCGCGACTTCCCTTGCCTCTTTTTGCAAGTTTGTGGATTTCGTTATTCCTAAGTCCTCTTGTCCAGCGCTGACTCGGATGTTTTAGCCCTTCTTGATCCTTCATCCGTGTAAATGCTTGTTGTCTTAAGTTTTCTATTTCAACATACGCAGGGTCAGCCATAACTTGCTCATCCAAAGTATGTCCCTTTAAATGCGCACTCACTTTAAATACTTGGCCCAACCTAACAACTTTTACGCCCGCATTCACAAGTCCTTCAAGGAGATTGTCCACAGCGCCATTTGAATCTGCCGTTGCTAATATTTGATTGTATTTTTTAGCGGCTTGATACAACACCTCAACGCCCGTTACCGTTTTACCCGTCCCAGGCGGTCCATGAATAATATGAAAATCTTTCGCTTCCATGGCACGCGTGACTGCTTCTTTCTGAGAATCGTTCAGTTTTTCATTATTCCACTCCACAATTTTAGATGAATGTACTCTCTCGTATTTCCCTTCATGAGAACCACTGAGCGGTTTAATGTATTTGTCTTTTTCAGCAATCAACCAATCTATGAGTCTTGGAGAGGTTTCACGTCCATACATGACCGTATCAAGCGCTTCTTGCATTCGTCTATATGTCACGTCATTAATGTACAAATCAATACGTGTACCACGTTTTATCAGCCATTTTTCTGGCATGCCTTCAAACATCACGGTCACCGAGTACCGGCTTTTGTCGACTATCGTTCCCAGTGGATTTCCTTTTTTAAGAGGTTCTCCAAGACTAAGGACAACAACATCACCAATACTCATATCTAATTCCGGTAAGCTGGTACTCACCTCTGACTTCATGAATTTAACGAGCTGTTGATTGCCGTAAAAATGCCCCGCGCGGCGACCTCTCATATTTAAAAGGGCGCGACCTTTCTTCTCTCTTTGCGTGGCACTCAAATTCTGAATTTCAGCTTCATGTCTTTCAATATCAGCGTCTCTTTCAAGATTGATAAAACGTCTATAATGATTGATATAATGTGTTCGACTCTTGAACATGTATGACTCCTTTAATCTTGATTATTCACTATTGACATCCACCTATTGGAACGATACAATTCAAGTAACATAAAAATAATTTTAACGATATAACAATGTATATCCATCTGTTTGAAATATATATTTTATTATATAACAATAATGTTTTATCAATATTCATAGACGATTTCAACGCATTTTTTATACATGTTACTTCACAACTATATATCAAAATATAAATTTGGAGGTTTCTATGAAACACGATATTCCCGAAAATGACAATTCAATCCGACTTAAAACCTTAAACGATATTAAAACTTTCTCAGATCCTTACCGCATGCTTATTTACAAGACATTCAGCAATTCCGATGAGCCCGTGACGATAAAACGTGTGGCTGATCTTATGGGCGAGGTGCCTGCAAAAGTATATTACCACGCTAAGAAACTGATCAAAATAGGTGTCTTAGAACTTGATCATGAAGAAAATATCAATGGCATTATTGCAAAATACTACAAATCAACCAAACGCAAGATTATAATGTGTCACGACTCCTTAGATGAAAAACAATTGCCATTTATGCTTTCAGAAACAGAAAAAATGGTTTCGAATGTAATCGACGACACAAAGGCTGAGTTCATAAGTGCAATGCAAGCCAAAGCACAAACCGATCACGATACTGATGAAGGTGAAGGCGGTCTGATTGTATCTCGAATCCACCTAACCAAAGCAGAGGCTGATGAGCTGTATAATTATCTTTTAGAGCTCTCCGAGCGCAAAAAGAATGATAAAAGAGAAGACTCTTCAAAATATCTTTTCTTCAATGGACTCATTGAGGTTCCTCAATCGCCAGATCAAGCTTAGCCCAAATTAGTTTATAAAATCATTATATACGAAAAACAAAACCGCTTCCTATAATAGGAGGCGGTTTCTTAATATAAAAAACTTGCATAATATCCTTTTAACGTCCTACGTATACCATATAAAGAATTCTTGAATCTTGAATATCTATATATGGCATACGTAGGACCTAAGACTGTAATTATGCAAGTTTCTCAATATGCATTATGCTGTTTTTCGCACACGAATTTTTAAAACATTTCTCGAGTCAGACATACCTTTTATAACAAGTCGGTAGTTTATTTCCACGATACCTGCTTCAAGATTGAATTCAACCTTGCTTGCCAGAGTTATCATTTCAAAATTACCATAAGGTGTGTGATATACAGATTCAATCTTTACACCTTTTTCAAAGGCAAGTTCAGATTTATGTACACCAAACCTATGCATGGTACACCTTCCATCTTTAAATTTCAAAATGGTTTTGTCACCCTTCATGCCCGACAGTTCAGATTCTAAATAAGAAATGTAATCTGCACCATCTTTATGATAAATCTTACCTTCAGTCTCGAATTCATACTCCTGAACAGGTTCTCCCGGTGAGTGAATCTCTGACGCAATCGATAACCAAATTTCACCATCCATAATTAAATGTTGATCTCCTTATCATTGATTTGTGCTTCTTTCCATGCCACAACACTTTTCTGAATTTCACGAATGTGTGCTTCTGCATATTCACGAGCTGCCTCTTCATCACTCGTTTTAATTGCATCAAATATTTTTTGATGCCAATCTCTCAAATCATAAAAATTATCAAACTCATTAAAATAAATCAATCTGAATCTTTGGAATTGATCATGCAAATCCTGAACAATCTCAATTAATTTGTTATTACGTGTTGCATCAAATATTTTATCGTGGAATTCATTGTCTTTTTCGATCATACCAGGACGATCTAAATCTTCCAAGAATTCATTAAAATCAATAAGTGTTTGTTCCAAATCATCAATTTCTTCTTTTGTCATACGTTTCGCTGCTAGGCTTGACGCAAAACCTTCCATGATCATTCTAATTTCAAGGACATCTAGAATATCTTTAGCAGTCAAATCAGCTACGTACGCCCCTTTACGAGGAATCATTTCAACAAATTTCTCTTTTTCAAGCTTACGAATCGCTTCACGAACCGGCGTACGACTCACGCCCAATTGTTCAGCAAGTTGAATCTCCATAAGTCTCTCGCCTGGTTTAAGATCTCCATTTAAAATAGATGTTCTAAGATATTCAAAAACCACTTCACCCAATGGTTTATAATTTCTTATTTCCAAATGGTCCATTTTTTTATCCATGTCCATGTCCCCCAATGATTGTGTTTGTGACATAAGTTTGTTTGTAAATCCGCTTTAATCGTTTTGCTGCCGCACATGCTTTATCATAGTTCTTAAATAATCCGAAAACACTCGGTCCACTGCCACTCATAAGAGTTCCACAAGCACCAAATTCTTTCATTTTGGACTTAAGTACACCCACCGATGGGTACAGGGACAGCGTCACCGGCTCTAAAACATTTCCCAACAGTTCGCTGATCTCACCAATGTCCCCACATTTTACGGCATCAATCATAGCATCTGTCATTGGGTGGTTTTCTATGGTTTTGTAATCAAGCGCTTCATAGACTTTCTTTGTAGACACTCCAAGACTTGGTTTCGCTAAAACCAACCAAATCGAATTGCCCGCATTGATCTCAGAGAGTTCCTCTCCGATTCCTTCAGCTAAAGCAGTGCCCCCCATTATGCAAAATGGAACATCTGCGCCAATTGTAACGCCTATATCCATCATTTCTTGTTGTGACAATCCCAGTTCATATAATGCATTCATACCCCGTATTACCGCTGCAGCATCAGTACTGCCTCCTGCAAGGCCAGCTGAAACAGGGATTCGTTTCTCTATTTTTATGTGAACGCCTAGATCTTTGCCCACTTTTGAAGAAACTGCCTTTGCAGCTTTCCAGGCAATATTTGACTGATTATTAGGTAAAAAGGCATTATCCGACTCTAATGAAATACCATTAACCTGTTTTTTTATAACAACAGTGTCATGAAGGTCTATTTGCTGCATTACCATCCTGACATCATGATAGCCATTTTCCCTTTTGTTAACCACATCAAGTGTTAAATTGATCTTTGCATATGCCTTCATCGATATTTTATCCACCTGATCACCTCTAATCTATATTCACTAAATTTCTTCCTATGTAATAGTAAGATGAAGAATGATTTATACATACATTATACAAAATACATTCAATATACAGTATAGATGATTTTAATAAAAATAGCCAGTTGCGCACATACTTATTTGATGGTCTTTCTTATGTTTTGAATTAAAAAGCACTTTTCTTTTCACAATTATTAACTTTTGGCCCTATGAAACTTGGACCAACGACCTAGGTTTGTTTTGTTAAATCCAAACCACTTATTATAAGCTAAAGAATATTGTCGAACTTTGGCGAAAATCGATTGCAATTTTTACCCAATACTGATACTCTTAATCAAGAATCTCAAATAATTTTCAAATAACTTTTTCACTGATACGGCAAACTTGCTGAAAAGCAAGGACGCAAAGCTATAGGGCCTTTAAACTGGCAGCCAGCTACCAAAGGAGAAGTTTTTTTATGCACAGTGTTTCCAACTTACTGAATTCTTATACTAAATCCAACATTTAATCTCACCATAAAATATGATATTCATGTCCGTAAGATACAACTCTTACATACTATAAGCGAGGTCATTATCATGCCAGGCATTAATAATTATGTTCAACTTATATCTTCCGACTTTCTGTATTTATCTGTCTTTTTATGCCTAAGCTATACTTTGGGGAATTTTACAAATCTCAATGGCCTAAAAAGTCCAAATTTCACGTCTCCAACGGTTTCTCTCCCTTGGTTTGTGACAATTTTTGCATTCATATCACCTACACTGACACTTATCACACGGTTACACACTCTAACTTTTATAGTATTTCCAATTTGTATATTGATTGGTTTCGCGGTGATATTTGCGATCAGCCACAGAAAGCATACAGATGGTAAATTTAGTATTGAGTCTAAGAAACTTCATATTCTCAATCCAATCCTTAGTCTGATTACTATGTTCATTCTTCGAGATATTCTAACGCTTCCTTTTAAGAGTCTAATTATACTCGCCATCATCTCGTACTTTATGATGTTAGTTAGTGAACTTATCAGAGAAGGAAAAACAATTTCATCTTCAGGCGTCATTTATAATTCAACCTCACTTCTACTTTTTGGCACAGGGATGATTTTAATTGAATCAAACTCAGATGTTTCAAATATGCTGGTTATCAGTGCTGCTGCACTCGGACTATTTGCCACACTCTTATATAGTGCCAATAAACCAGCTAATCAGAGTACTGCTTCGGAAGATGATCATGACCTTTTCTCTCGATTCGAAGAACTCGTCTCTGATGGTCAATTCCAGACAGCCGTTGATATGTCCGAAGATGGATTATGGGAGTTCAAATTAGAATCTGACTTAATGATCGTTTCACGTCCACTACAACTATGGTTAGGACTTGAAGTCAACAGTATTGAACAAGCTGCCGACTTCTGGATTGATCGTGTTCACCCTCAAGACTGGAGTAAATTCCCCGAAAGTTGGATACCAGAAGATTTTTCTTCACTGCGAAAAAAAATACGTGCACTCAATGCAAAATCACTAGAATTTGAAATTCGACTTAAATCTGATGATCAGTCTTACAAGTGGGTTAGAGTACGTTTCCAAGTTGCTAACGAAGGCTCGCATACCGCTCTACACGGTTCATTCAAAGATGTTGACAAAGAGAAGCACGCGCACGCACAAATTACACAATTATCCCTTTATGATATGACAACAGGACTTCCTAATTTTTCTTCGCTTTTAAACCATTTGAACGAGGCGCTAAGCACCAATACACGCCACGCCCTATTATTTATCAACATTGATAATTTCAAGCTTATAAATGATCTAATGGGCTTCTTCACTGGCGATGAAATTCTTGGTGAAATCAGCCGACGACTATCGAAGATTCTTCCTGATCATGCACATATATACCGTTTCGGTGGAGATGAATTTGTAATACTGACGAATCAACCAGACTCTGCAGAGTCAATTGCACGACTCATAACAAAAGAATTTGATGGTAAACTTCATTGGAAAGAGACTCACCTACGCATTACATGCAGTTTGGGGATTAGCACGTTCCCAGAGACTCATGCACATGATGTCGAATCAATTCTAAAGTGTTCCGATATTGCTCTTGGATATGCCAAATTGAACGGAAAAAACCAATACGCAATATTTAATACAAGAATGATGGAAAAACTCGAACAACGATACAATGTTATAAACGCTCTTGAACATTCGCATATGAGTGAGAATTTCGAAATACATTATCAACCTCTCAAACACAGAAATAAATCCGATGTAGTTCATGTTGAAGCACTATTACGATGGACATGGAATGACAAGGCTATACCACCATCTGAGTTTATTCCCATCGCAGAGGAAACTGGTTTGATTATACCCATTGGAAAAATGGTCCTTGACCAAGTTTGTCGAGATATCGCTTACATGCAAGCCATCGATCTCGACCTTAGAACCTCAGTGAATGTATCAGCGGTTCAACTTTTACATCCAGCATTCATAAAATCTGTGATGCAGGCTATTGAAGCACACTGCATCAATCCAAACCAACTCACAATTGAGATCACAGAGACTTCATTGTTACACAACATAGATTCTGTTGTAGAAACACTTGAAGAACTCAGACGTCTTGGACTACGAATAAGTTTGGATGATTTCGGAACTGGATTCTCATCCCTAAGCCATATTATTGACTTGCCTATTGATGAGCTCAAACTGGATCGAAGCTTTATCCAAAACTTCCATACAGATGTTAAACGTCAGAATGTTATACGCAACGTCATACAACTTGCGCACAGCATCGGACTTTCCGTTGTTGCAGAAGGTGTTGAGATCGAACCTGAATTTAAGCTCCTTAAGAACTACGGATGTGATATATATCAGGGGTACTACTTCGCACACCCAACTCCACTTTCAATTCTAATTCAAGAACAAGAACAAACTGCATAATAAATAATCAAATAAAAAACGGGAATGCTTACGCATTCCCGTTTTATCTATTCAGCTTCAAAATGCTAACATCATTATTTTGAAATAATCAGAGTACCCGTCTTGCCCATGATACCTTCTTTTGCTTTTTCAAGAGACGTGATAAGAGACTTGCGACCAGGCTTTGAATCCGCAAATTGCATTGCAGCTCTTACCTTAGGCAGCATTGAACCTGGAGCAAAGTGACCTTCACCAACAAGCTTCTCAGCCATAGGAATATCCATTTCACTTAACCATTCTTCATTCTCCTTACCGAAGTTGATTGCTACTTTTTCAACAGCTGTAAGAATGATCAGGTAATCTGCATCAAGAATTTCTGCAATCTTTGCAGATGCAAAATCTTTATCGATAACCGCAGGTACACCAACAAGTTTATGGCCTTCTTGAACCACAGGAATACCGCCGCCACCAACAGTGATAACAACATGACCTGCATCAACAAGCGTGCTTACAGTAGCTTTTTCAGCAACATCTACAGGAATTGGACTTGGAACAACACGTCTCCAACCACGACCTGCATCTTCAACCATGCTGAATCCTTTATCTGTTGCTAACTTGTCAGATTCTTCTTTTGAGTAAAATGCACCGATTGGCTTAGTAGGATTTTCAAAAGCAGGGTCATTTTTATCAACAATAACTTGTGTAACAACCGTTGCAACAGGTGTTTTCATATCACGTGAAAGAAGTTCTTCACGAATCGCGTTCTGTAGGTGGAATCCAATGTAGCCTTGGCTCATTGCTCCACACTCAGGGAATGGCATTTCCGGTGTGCCAGCAGTTTCATGCGTGCTTGCAGTTTCCATTGCAAGGTTGATCATGCCAACCTGAGGTCCATTACCATGTGCCAGTACAACTTCATGACCATCTTGAATCAGATCTACGATTGGCTTAGCTGTATCTCTTACAAGACCAAGTTGCTCTTTAGGTGTTTTACCAAGTGCGTTTCCGCCGAGTGCTACAACGATTTTTTGCTTCATATTCATTACCTCCACGAATTATAAAGTGTATCGGACACCTAGGAAAACCCAGATGTCCGAAAGTAATTTATTATTTGTTTGTAGGGTTATTCCTGAAATTTGCTATGTTCAAAACCTCATTCATCATTTAATGAAGTCTCTCTTTATGGATCGAAATTTTATTCAATCTAAAAGGTGTTCTAAATTCTAAGTAATATGAGATGTGCTTTTCAAAAGAAGTGCTGAAATTTTCTCAGATTGAGGCGCAGCCGATTCTGAACACCGGAGCGTGCTAAAAGCACGTGAGGATTTCATAATCGGATGCAACGAAGAGCTGAGGAAACTTTCAGTGCTTCTACAGTTTACCGGCAGTTGCGCACATTATTGCTTTGATAGTATGCATTCTGTTCTCAGCTTCGTCAAACACCACTGAGTGCTTGCTGCGGAATACTTCATCTGTCACTTCCATGCTGCTTAGGCCAAACTTCTCTTTGATCTCTTTTCCTACGATTGTGTTCTCATCGTGGAATGCTGGTAGACAGTGCATGAAGATCATGTCGGGATTTTCTGTTTTCTTTACCATTTCCATGTTCACTTGGTATGGTGTCAGTTGCTTAATACGCTCTGCGAACTGATCTTCTTCACCCATTGATACCCATACGTCTGTGTAGATGACGTCTGCGCCTTTTACATCGTCAACACGTTCGGTCAACTCTATAACACCGCCAGTTGCTTTTGCAACTTCTTTCATTTCTGCAACAAGCTCTTCTGATGGCCACAGTTCTTTTGGCGCTAGGGCTACGAAGTGCATACCCATTTTAGCTGCACCAATCATCAGTGAGTTACCCATATTGTTTCGAGCATCACCTGCATATACAAACTTCACTTTGTTAAGTGGCTTAGCTACATGCTCCATAACTGTAAGAAAATCTGCTAGGATTTGTGTTGGATGGTACATATCTGTAAGACCATTCCATACCGGAACGCCAGCGTGAGCTGCCAGGTCTTCTACTGTTTCTTGCTTAAAACCTCTAAACTCAATACCGTCATAGAAACGACCTAGAACCTTGGCTGTATCTTCGATTGACTCTTTTTTGCCCATTTGGCTATTTGACAAAAATGTTACTTGAGCGCCTTCGTCGAATGCTGCAACTTCGAATGCACAACGAGTTCTTGTTGACGCTTTTTCAAATAAAAGCACAACGTTTTTGCCTTGTAGTAAATCACCTTTAATACCCGCACGTTTTTTAGCTTTAAGGTCCGCTGACAAATTTAATAGATACTTGATTTCATCTGGTGTGTAATCTTTCAGTGTAATTAAGTGTCTGCCTCTCATATTTACTGGCATTGTAATTCCTCCTTCAAATCTAACGACTGTTTTAGTATAAGTTTTGTTTTTAATTTATAGATATCTTGATTGATTCATTCTTCAATTTATAAAATATTGAGATTTTCTCAGATCAAGGCGCAACCAATTCTGAATACCGGAGCGTGCTAACAGCACGTGAAGATTTCATAATTGGGTGCAACGTAGAGCTGTGGAATTCTCAGCATTTTATACCATACAGAAAGCCATACCGATATATATCGGTATGACTCATCTGCTTAGTTGTATTTTCGTGCGTGGTTATAAACCAGGAAGTTTATACCGATTTAAGAGGCTTTTGATGACTTTGTTTGAACTGTCTCTTCTGCCTCAACCTCTTGACCATAGAATCTGATTACAGCATAAGCTATTGCTAAACCAGCCACCAACGATATAAGTGGATTGATTCCAATAACTGCAGCCGGTAAGTAACCTACAGCAACTGCTATTGCCGCGACTGTAAGCGAATACGGAATCTGTGTCTTAACATGATCGATGTGATCTGAGGCCGAAGCCATGGATGACATGATCGTTGTATCTGAAATTGGCGAACAATGATCACCAAATACTGCACCTGTAAATACGGCGCCAATTGTCGCGTAAAGAATAACGCCTGTATCTCCACCGCTTAATTGGTATACTAGCGGAACTGCAATCGGCATAAGAATCGCTGTTGTTCCCCATGATGTGCCTGTTGCGAATGCAATAAAGCAACCAAGCATGAACACTGATAAAGGAAGAACTGAGGCCGAAATCTTACCATCAAGAATTCCAACAAGGTACTTCGCAGTACCAAGATCCTTACAGATACCGCCGATGCCCCAAGCAAGTACCAGAACCATCAACGCGATCATTAATGACTTAGCACCATCAACCCATGCATCCATAGTTTCACGGAATGTTAGGATTTTTTGACCCAGAACAAGTGCAAATGCAACAACTGTTCCTGTGTAAGATGCCCACATCATCGCTACCGCTGCATTGGCATTACCAATTACTGAACGTAGTGTTTCTGCTGCAAACGGATGTGTATTGACTGCATTTATTAGAGCTTGATTGTCTCCACCAAGAACAGCCGCTCGTCCATTTATGTATAGACCTACAACAACCATTACTATAACTGTAAGAACAGGAATAATTGCATTGATTGCACGAAGTGGAATATCATCACGAATTTCCATTTCAGTGAGTTCTTTTGAAGCCAGTGGCGTAGAACCATCTGCAACGAGTTTGCCTTCTCTACGAGCACGTCTTTCTGCTTTTAACATTGGACCGAAGTCTCGGCCTGTGAATGCAATCATAAGTACAAATCCCACCATGATTAAGCTGTAGAATCTAAATGGTATTGATCCTAAAAACACACTGTAGGCATTTGCTTCCACACCGATCATCTCGAATGCGTCTTTCAGAAGTCCAAGCTCATAGGCAATCCATGTTGAAATCATTGCCATAGAAGCTACAGGAGCTGCTGTTGCATCTGTTAAAAATGCCAACTTTTCTCTAGATATTTTGCGACTGTCTGTTAGAGGTCGCATTGTTGTACCAACAAGAAGTGTATTGGAATAATCATCAAAGAATATCAGTAGACCCATCGCCCATGTTGCAACCATGGCACTTCTTGCATTCTTCACCTTTGTTCCAAGCCACTCAGCAATGGCTTTTGCACCGCCTGATTTAGCAACAACACCAATCATTCCTCCGAGTCCAATATCAAATGCTATAATTCCTGCGTTCCACTCAGAAGCTAACGACCCTGCAATGTAATGCTGAATTGCATTTGCAAAACCCATAAAAATATTGCCCTTTGAAATGATTGTTGCCCCCACAACGATGGCGGCGAATAATGACGGAATAACCTGTTTTGTCTTAAATGCCAGCGCGATCGCAACCAGCGGTGGTAATAAAGACCATATACCAAAATGCTCTACCATAAAATAATTCCCCCTTCATATTTCTATTATGAAGGGGGAATTCATCTGGCTTCATGACGCTTCAAAAAGCTTCATTATTATTAAATTAATTTTAGAATTTTCAAACTATTGCAAATTTAATCATTCACTCTGCTTTGTACAATTAGACTTTCTATGAATTTATTCACGCTGACACGACCACCTTGTTGGCGGTTGCCACGAATTAAATCCATTTCAGCCCTAACCTCTTCGAACTCAAACAGCGTCCCTGAATAACTTACAAACACTTCATTCAGATAATCTTCCACTCCGAGATTTGCTATATTCCTTATCCCATTTTGTAGTGATCGTCGCATACGTTGTTTCATTATTTTAGGTTTCTGACCCAGCGTTTCACAAACACCATTGAGGTGTTCTGATATACCATGTTCAACGCCGCGATCAATCAACACATGGGCACTCTCAAGAATGTCATTGGCACCTTTTTCACCAAGTATGCCTAAACGACTTAATATTCGCTCCATACTTTCAAGCCTCGGAGGTCTTTCAGACACTTTCTGATGCGTTTTCGTTTCAAATGTTGATGTCTGACGCAACAATCCATTTATTTGTGCTAAAGCTCTTTTCATTTCAATTTTTTCTACCAATGATCCAAGCACACCACGCACTTCAATTATATTGATGGGTTTTTGAATAAAAAACTCAATCCCAGCTCCATAGGATTCACCGATCATATCCTTATCCGACACTTGAGATATAATCACATACGCAATGTCTGGAAGATCTTTTTTCAAGGTTCTAACAAGCTGTGCTCCGTCCATTCCAGGCATCAAATAATCAACGAGGACAATATCTGGTTGATAAGCCCTTACATCTGTAATCGCATTTAATGGATCTGTCGTGTATCCCACGACACTTCCGAGTTGCTCCTTTTGAATCACACCTTCAAGTATTTTTAAAATATTGGGATCATCGTCAACCATATAAAATCGCATTAAGCCACCTCCAGTGCATGAATTGGTATTGTAACCAGGAACTTCGTGCCTTTCCCAACTTCCGTGCTCACATCGACCGTTCCAAAAAAGGTATCAGTCACTAGCGATTTTACCATTGTTAAGCCAATGCCCCGACAAATATCCCCCGTCTTTTCATTAAATTTCGTTGAAAATCCTGGATTGAATATATACGTTAGAATGTCCTCTTCCATGCCTGGACCATTGTCTTCAATACAAATTAAAATGTGATCCCCTTCTTCTTTAACTTTTAACTCTATCATCGTACTTTCATCATTCGGACAAGCTTCAATGGCGTTGTTAACCAAATTTCTAAGCACAGACATGAGGTAGTAGTGTTTATTCACATTTATTTTAGAAGAGACACGGCATTTAAAGCGCATCTTTGATCCCTTATTTTCTAAGTATTCTCTTGTGTTGATCTCAAGAATCTCAATTAAATCTTCTATTTGAATTATTGATGATGGAAGCTTTTCACTGAAGCCTTGTTCTAAGCCCTGTATCACACGAATATAATCTTTCTTTATCTCATGAACATCTTTTGTAATATCTAGAAGTTCGCTTTTTAATTCATCTGAAACAGCTTCTGAGTCTGCAAGTTTATATGTTCTGTACGACTTTTTCATAATTCCTTCTATATAAATCATATTTTTCTGCATAAAATAGATTTCGGACTTAAACGCTGATGTCAGCATCATAAGCTTTCTGTATCTTGCCTCATGCTCTTCTTGCACCAAGAATGATTTGTACCATTTCAAATAGACGACTATACCGAAAACCACTAATAGACGGCCAAACGCAATTAAAACCAATCCTTTTAAAATTGTGCCATCAAGACCTGTAATCCTTGTACGTACGCTCATTTCCATAAGATTCGATATCAAATCACTCATAAAAACAGCCATTAGAAATTGTGTGGTTGTAGCCTCTTCCTTACGCCAATAGATCATATAGAATACAACACCATAAGTCAGATAGAATACGACATCTGGATATACCAAATGGAATACAAAATTAGGATCTCCAGACTGTACGATAAGAATTGCAGCTCTGAAAAACGGACTCACAATCGCTGTTAATAGTCCGATCCATATGGGATTTAATTCATGATTCTTATACAATAAAACAGGCAGTATTATAATGGACAATGTGATGATAAATCCATCTACAAATAGATTCAGTGAAAATTGTGCTCCAATTGAGATGGCGATCGCAACAAGCAACATCTTCATAAGTCTGTTCATTTATTCTCCTCAGCTCTCCAACACCATTACTGCCCAGTCTTCAATGAGTGAATTCTCATAATTATAGACAGTTCTTGATCAACATATGTTTTATCAACAATCCCATCAAGTAATCCTCTTATTCGGTCAAGTCGGTATCTAATGGTATTCCCGTGTTGATACATCATTTCTGCAGTCTTTTTCACATCACATCCACAATCTATATACAATTTCGCAGTTTTCAACAAATCCGAACCATTTTTAGCATCATACTCTTTAATTGGTGTAATAATCTTCAAATAATATTCTTCGATCCATGGATTTCCCTGAAGTGGCATTAACATTTGATACATTCCAATTTGATCAACTGGCGTAACACCAGAGATCCCCGTCATTTTTTTAAATGTTAAAGCATGTCCGGATTCAATCATTGCTTTGTTTAAGGAAATAATTGGTCTCACATTGCTTATGCCTGCAAAGACACCAGTCATATTTATGCCAAGGGACTCCACCAAACTTATCGGTAGCGAAACATCATCAAATTCATCTTCAAAGCTCATAAGCACATAGATATTTTCTTCAATGATATAACACCTGTGAAATCGCCCGAGAATTTGATTGGCTTGATACGCTGAGAACTGCTCCATATCATTTCCTTTAATATAGGAAGCTTTTAGTACAATCACAAAGTTTCTAAAGTCAGGATTCAACTTATATGTGAGTTTTTGAACCTCAGCATCTTGTAAATTTTCATTTTGAAGGCGCATCATAAGTTCTAAATGTATACTCAACTCATCAGTTCTACGAATATAATCAACAAGCTCCGTTATTATATCCTCGTAATACGTTTCATCGTAAAGAAAAATCGAAAAATTATGCTCATTAGCCAGATTTGTAATAGCATCTGGAAGTTCATCAATAAAAAGTGTATTTATCGCAAGCCCAGCCACACCGTTTTGAATAAACCTTGATACTGCATCATCTAACTTATCTAAATCATCCTTTATAATAAGTAGATTTGTAAGTACGAACTCACCTTTAACAAAGTTGGTATCTATGACATCTCCAGTTTCATAATCAAGTATGCCTACTTTTCTGACTTGGGCATTCAAGCCTTCCTCGCCAGCGACCAATCGAAAACGGGATAATATATCCAAATTTAAAAGATCTTTAAGTCGAACTGCCATATTGTCCCTCCTTATCTATCCTTTTACTAATTATAACAAATTAAATATAACAAGTTTGGTTTACTCACTTAAACGAATGTAACATTGTTGTAAAGGTTATTGAATTATCCCATGCGTTTTGTTGTATAACTCAAACTCTCTATAATGGCTATTTTTATGTTAGACCTATTGTTACGACTAACTTACACGTGTTCACAACTCAAAATACAATATAAAATGTTACAATAATTTAATATGTAAGTAAAAATGCATCTTTCTCGTAACAACTGAGACTGGTTCTCTACAGAGCGGTCTATTGAACGCTTCAAATTTCAACATTTATTGATTAATTATGAATATTTCATCAAAATTATTAAGTAAATGTTCGACTCACTTGAATACATATAACGGTTTTGTTGTAATTAAATGGAATCTTTTATACAACCGTTGTGTATTCTTTCACCCTAACAAACGGTAGGTCAAATGTGCTTTTTCACCCAAAACCGTTGATTTCATCTTAATCTTAGCATAAACCTCTCTTTTTCACGCATTCGGTTTTTATTCAGTTCGTTGTATTTATATACAATCGACACACTTGACCAAATTGTCTGAATTATGTATCATCACCTTATCACCACGAATTAGCAACACGTTACCCCAACCTCATTTATAACGTTGGACAGGGGTAAGAACCAAATGTTCTGCGTGTCTTTATAACTTCATACTGTCATTTATATTCATTTATTCAATATATTGAGTATAAAACATTATTAAGTAAATAAGGGGGCTGTTACTTCAATAGTGACGCAAATGTGCGTTATTATAAATAATCCTTTTTTGGAGGGGGAAAAACATGAAAAAATTATTATCAATCTTGCTGATCCTGGCTATGGTAATCGGTATGGTAGGCTGTTCTCAACCAGCTCCTGCTGACACAGGTTCAGAGGCACCAGCAGAAACAGCTGCTACAGATGAAGCTCCTAGCTTCAAAATCGGTATCATGACTGGTACTGTATCTCAGAACGAAGAAGAATATCGTGCTGCGGAAAACGTTCAAGCTAAATACGGTAAAGACCGTGTTATTCTTATGACGTCTCCGGACAAATTTATGGATGAGCAAGAAACTACTATTGCAAATCTAGTATCTATGGCATCTGATCCAGAGGTTAAAGCTCTGATCGTATGTCAAGCCGTTCCTGGTACTTCAGCAGCAATCGAAAAAGTTAAAGAACTTCGTACAGATCTTCTAATCATCGCTGGTACTCCTGGTGAAGATCCAAAGATGATCGCTGATAAAGCTGATATCGTTCTAGCTATGGACGAACTTACAATGGGCCGTACGATTCCTGAGCAAGCTAAAAAGCAAGGCGCAGAAGTATTCGTACATTACTCATTCCCACGTCACATGTCATACGCGCTTCTTTCAGCTCGTCGTGACCTGTTCAAAGAAACTTGTGAAGAAATCGGTCTTCAATTCGTAGATGCTACTGCTCCAGATCCAACTGGCGATGCTGGTGTATCAGGTGCTCAGCAGTTTATCCTTGAAGATGTTCCAAGAATGGTAGAAAAATACGGTAAGGACACTGCATTCTTCAGCACAAACTGTTCTATGCAGGTTCCACTAATCTCAGCTTCTCTTAACGCTGGCGCAATCTACCCACAACCTTGTTGTCCTTCACCATACCACGGCTTCCCATCAGCACTTGGTATTAGTATTCCTGAAGACAAAAAAGGCGATGTTGCTTACGCTGTTGAACAAATTCAAAACGAAATTACTGCTAAGGGCGGCGAAGGTCGTTTCTCTACATGGCCAGTTCCTGTTGCTATGATGTTCATCGAAGCTTCTGCTGACTATGCTATGGCATGGGGCAATGGAGAATTCGAAGAAAAGCTTAACAAAGCTGAGCTTCAAAAGCACTTTGATGATTTCGCAGGCGTTGAAGTTACTCTAAACGAACTTGACGAAGGCGGCGAGCACTACGATAACTTCCTAATGACTATGATGGACTTCTTAGACTTCTAGGATAAAAAACAACTCAACAAAGCATGTGAGGTTGCCCATACGGGCAGCCTTACATTTTGGCAAAGTCCAAGCAAAAAATCAACGAATTTTATAGGCATTAAACAAAATGTTGAAATCATTTTACTTTATTAACGAATTTACGAATTATATTTCTTAAATCATGTGTGGAGAAAGATTTGAAAAGGTGGTGTTTCCCGATGGCAGAATACACTCTGCAAATGAACAATATCGTCAAAGATTACTACGGGAATCGCGTTCTAAAAGGTGTTAGCCTGCAGGTAAAACCGGGCGAAATTCATGCTCTTCTTGGAGAGAACGGCGCTGGTAAGTCAACGCTAATGAATATTCTATTCGGTATGCCAGTCATTCATAGTACAGGCGGCTTCGAAGGCGAAGTATTGATTGACGGTGAATCTGTATTACTTAAGTCTCCAAAAGAGGCTATGGAAAAAGGCGTCGGCATGGTACATCAGGAATTCATGCTTGTCCCTGGTTTTACACTCGCTGAGAACATTAAGTTGAACCGTGAAATTACGAAACCAAATTTTGCGAGTACTCTATTCAGAAACAAAAGTTTAGAGACACTAGACCGCAAGACGATGGATCAGGATGCAAGAAAAGCCCTAGATCGATTAGGGATGAATATAGATGAATGGGTGAAAGTACAGGGTCTGCCTGTCGGTCACATGCAATTCATCGAAATTGCACGTGAAATTGACAAACTGGGCATCAAACTTCTCGTATTCGATGAGCCAACAGCGGTTCTTACAGAATCAGAGGCAGATAATCTACTTAAAGCTATGAAGAAGCTTGCAGATTCAGGCATCGCAATCTTATTTATCACACATAGACTTGATGAGGTTATGAACGCAGCCAATAATATCACGATCCTTCGTGATGGTGAACTTGTTGCCACTAGAGCCGTTGAAGATACTGACGTTCTCGAACTGGCTGAACTGATGGTTGGCCGTAAAGTTGAAGTGACACAAAAAGAAGAATCAAATGCTAACTCAATCAACAATGAAGTAGCTCTATCAATCAAGAACTACCACGTTGACATGCCTGGTGAAGAAGTTAAAGGGATCGACCTTGAAATTCATAAAGGTGAAATCCTTGGCATCGGTGGCCTTGCCGGACAAGGTAAAATCGGTATCGCCAATGGTATCTGCGGTATGTATCCATCAAGTGGTGACATAAAATTAAATGGCGAATCGCTAAAATTAAATGATACACGCTATGCACTTGAAAACGGTATGGCATTTGTTTCCGAAGACCGACGTGGTGTAGGACTTCTACTCGACTCATCCATCGAAGACAACATCGTTGTAACAACAATGCAAATTAAAGGTGAATACCTTAAAAAGTACGGGCCATTCACACAGGGAAATTTCCCACTTATTAGATCACATGCTTTAAAAATGATTGAGGATCTAGATATTCGCTGTACAGGACCAACACAGCCAACACGTCGCCTATCTGGTGGTAATCAGCAAAAGGTTTGTGTGGCTCGCGCACTTACATTAAATCCTAAAGTTCTATTTGTATCAGAACCAACACGTGGTATTGATATTGGTGCTAAAAAACTGGTTCTTGATCTTCTTGTAAAACTTAATAAAGAACTTGGCATGACAGTTATCATCACTTCAAGTGAACTTGCTGAGCTTCGTGCTGTATGTGACCGTATTGCCATTGTTACAGAAGGAAAAATTGAAGGTATTCTAAAGCCAGATGCACTAGATAGAGATTTTGGTCTAATGATGGCTGGCGAGTATCACAAAGTAATGAAGAGTAAGGAGGCCATCTCGTGAGTGAAGCTATAAGAAATATCACCAAGAAGGTTGGGGTACCACGTCTTATCATTTCCCTCTTCTTCTTATTCCTTTGTTTTTCAGCTGTTTCATTAGGCCTACCATTTGCCTCGTTGTCTTCTGATACGTTAACACGTTTTGGTATGAATGGTATTCTTGTACTTGCAATGGTTCCATCGATTCAATCAGGGCTTGGTCCAAACTTTGGTCTCCCTCTAGGTATAATCTGTGGGATTCTAGGCAGTGTATTGGCAATCCAATTTGGATTAGTAGGCGCTGCTGGTTTCTGGGGCGCAATAATTATATCTATGCCTTTTGCAATAGCAGTTGGAATTGCATATGGCATGATGCTTAATAAAATTAAGGGTTCGGAAATGCTTGTTGCAACATACACAGGTTTCTCCATCGTTTCATTTATGAGTATTGTGTGGGTTCTCATTCCACTGAATCACCCTGAAATGGTATGGCCAATCGGTCGTGGTCTTCGTGTAACGATAGCACTCGATTCAACTTTCGGAAAAATCTTAAATCAGTTTATGATGCTTGAGTTTGGCAAATTTAAAGTTCCAACGGGACTTCTTCTATTCTTCTTTGTTATGTGTGTTCTTGTTTGGATCTTCAACAGATCTAGAATGGGCATCGCAATGAAAGCTTCGGGAGATAATCCTAAATTTGCAATTGCGTCTGGAATAGACGTAGATTTCTATCGTATTGTTGGTTCTGTAATGTCTACATCGCTTGCTGCTATTGGTATCGTTGTTTATGCACAGAGTTACGGTTTCGTACAGTTATATCAAGCACCACTTATGATGGCCTTCCCTGCTGTTGCAGCGGTTCTAATTGGCGGCGCATCCGCTCAAAAGGCTAAAATTTCACACGTTATTATTGGTACATTCCTGTTCCAAGGTCTTCTTACAGTTGCTCTACCTGTTGCCAATGAAGCAATCAAGGTTGGTAACCTTTCTGAAGTCCTTCGTATGATCGTTCAGAATGGTATCATCTTATACGCACTTACTAAAGTTGGAGGTGAGTCATAATGTCAGAAATCACAAATGTTACTCCAGCTGTCGAAGAGAAACCGTTTTTACAAAGACTCAAAGGCTTTCTGATCAACTACAGTGTTACAATCCTCTTCGTTATTATTGGTATTGTAGGCATCTGGTTGTCAGAGCTTCCAGCATACTTTCTTGTAAGTGAACTTCTTACAAGAATCACACGTAACTCTTTCCTTGTTCTTGCACTGCTGATTCCAGTACTTGCAGGTATGGGACTTAACTTTAGTATCACCATCGGTGCCATGGCAGGTCAAATGGCGATCGTTCTTGTCTCACACTGGGGCGTAGGCGGTTTCCCTGGTTTCCTACTATGTGTGGTTATTTCAGCACCGATTGCAATTCTATTTGGTATTATGACAGGACGTCTTCTTAATAAAACAAGAGGCCAGGAAATGATCGCATCCATGATGGCTGGATTCTTCGCCAATGGTGTTTATCAGTTCATCTTCCTATTTGCACTGGGAACTATCATTCCATTTTATGACGAAAGAATGACATTATCCGGTGGTATTGGTATTCGAAACACAGTAGATCTATCCGGTGATAACGGCATCAAATACGCACTTGATGGTCTTATAAAATGGCCTTTCTTCTATGTGTTAATGGGCGCTTGCGCACTTGGTATTGTGTATTATATTCTTAAACTCAACAAAGCAAAAGGCACACACGTTGCTAAGAGTGATCTAAACAAGACTTACCTGAGTATGGTTCTATGTACAATGGGTATTGCGGTTGGTGCTTGGATTATGTTTAGCCCAACACTACCAATTCAAGTTAAGATGATGCAGAATTTAAAACTTCCAGTCATCACGTCACTTGTTGTGATTGGTTTATGTCTCTTCAACATCGTCATTGTAAGAACAAAACTTGGTCAAGATTTCAGAACAGTTGGTCAAGATCAACATATCGCTCAAGTCTCTGGTATTCATGTCGATAGGGTGCGTGTTATTGCTGTTACAATTTCAATCCTTCTAGCGGCATGGGGACAACTTATTTTCCTCCAGAACATGAGTGTACTTAACACATACGGTAGCCACGTACAAATCGGTATGTTCTCAATTGCAGCCCTGTTGGTTGGTGGTGCATCTGTATCGAGAGCCACTGTTGGTCAGGCAATCCTAGGTGTTATCCTGTTCCATACACTGTTCATCGTTTCACCTAAAGCAGGGCAGAACCTGTTCGGCGATGCACAGATTGGTGAATTCTTTAGAGCCTTTGTAGCTTACGGCGTAATCGGTGTATCTCTTGGCCTTCACGCTATTAGAAAAGCACACGAAGCTAAGAAGGGTTAGTACCGCAAAAATAGCTTAAACGTATAATCCTCCTTCCAACCTAAATAGGTTTATACATGAAAAAAGCGAACGACTCGCAACTGGAGTCGTTCGCTTTTATTTTTATTTGTTCATAGCATATTGCTTTGGTGTCACACCGTATTTGTTTTTGAAAAGTCGAATGAAATAAGAAATATTTTCATACCCAAGTTCATAACACACTTCTGTGACATTTTTTGTTTTCAGCATTTCCTCAGCACGTGACATTTTAAAATTTCGAATATATTCATTAGGCGTTGCCCCCGTCACTGACTTAAACTGTCTGGAAAAGTTAGACTCCGACATACTCACGAGCCATGCCAACTCCCGAACTGTTAAAGGTTTATGTAGGTTCTCCCGAATATACGCAATAGCCACTGCCATGGGATGCTTATTATCATTTTGCAGTATATGATGTGTGCCTTTTAGCTTCAAAAGCTCATATACCATCTCTTGCGCATAAAGATCGATAAGAAAAGATTTATTGGTTTCCGTACTCATATATGTTTCAACAATCTTATCAATATCCAACTTCAATGCATTTTGATTTTCTCCGACAAACATGTTGTCATAAAAATCCGGTTCACTTAAATTCGTATCAAATTCAATGCTGATCTGATCTGCCACTTTATCAAGCAGCGTGTTGTCCATTTCAAGAACAAGCGCCTTCGTGCTTTTTTTCATATGCATGTCCACATGCGAATGAGATGGCAGAAGTACAAATTGATCTTGACCATAGACAAACTTGGAGCCATCATTGATTTTGACTTCCTTTTCTCCATCAAGAACTGTGCAGAGTCTTACGTATTCATAAGACTTATACGTGTCTTTAAATTGATCAGGCAGATCATAATAAAGCAAACGTAAATATCCTGTTTCAAACCCATCCATCAATTCTATATTTCGGCTAAAACTCTGAATCATAGGCATCACCTCCTGTTTATTTTTTTATATACCGTCTCAGATAAAACAGTTATGAAAATCCAAATCACCACTTTTACTATTTTTATGACCAATAACATCAGAAAAATCGATAATTTTTGACTCAAAACACATATGTGCTACTTTTTGGATGTTTCTGTTAGTTTTCATCTTTGATATGTATTATATTTTAATTGTTAATACTTTGTCAAAAGTAAAGGGGAGGAACAATTATTATGAGTAATACAATGATGTTTTTTATGCCGTCAGTTAACCTAATGGGTGCTGGTTCAATT
>Ga0209272_10000691_pt1 | contig 25230 bp, 23 predicted proteins | sample tdDd002_FD_187125 | JGI IMG/M metagenome (GOLD analysis project Ga0209272, IMG submission 187125) | Marine sediment microbial communities from the Atlantic coast under amendment with organic carbon and nitrate - tdDd00.2 (SPAdes)... | ecosystem: Environmental > Aquatic > Marine > Coastal >... | reverse complement strand
CATGTTATCAATTTTCGGCGTCTATCTTGTTCTAGATATGCGTCCAAAGGAACTCTTTGCTTCCAATGCCGTATGGGGTATTTTACTAATGACACTGGCAAACATTTGTTGGGTTGCTTATACAATGCAGACAACGAAGTTACAAGATAAATATGGTAGTTTTACGTCACTGACATTTCAGATGACAGCCGGCACTTTTGTTCTTGGTCTTACTGCCATAAAAGATTTTCAACTAGCCCTGTCAACGCTGACATCCAGTAGCAACGCTTTGATCATTGTTCTTAATCTATTGTTTCTTGGAATTGGCACATCAGCTCTCGCTTACCTCTTCTATATCGAAGGAATGAAAGTAATTGGGATTCAATTGGCCTCACTGTATATTAATGTGTTACCAGTTGTGACAGCGATTGTTAGTTTCTTTGTTTTCAAAGAGCAATTCTCTATGCAACAGATGACTGGTATGTTATTGGTCGTAAGTTCGATTGTCCTTATTAATAAAGTCGAGGCGCGTTCTAAACAAGACAACAGCAAAAGACACACTGAGTACAGCGTGTCTTCTACCTAAGGGTTGTTACTATTTATCCTAAAATTGCCAGTCCGTTGTCGTTATCAAATAAATGTAAGCGTCTACCTTTTACTCTTAATTGCGCTGTATCGCCTACTTTCAATTGGCTTGAAGCCTTAACTCTTGAAATAACTTGTTTGCCGCCAAACATAAAGTAAATATATATTTCCGCCCCCATCATTTCAGCCACTTCAACAGTGACGTCAAACTGGGTCATATCATCAGTCAGTTCGTGCTGATGAAACTCTTTAATATCTTCGGGACGCATTCCTACAGATATTTGTTTGCCAATATAGCCCTTTTCTTTTATTTGCTTGCTTTTATCCTCATCCAGTCCAATAAACATGTCACCTTTCTCATCTGAAATAAGGACACCGATTTTATTGCTTTGTTCCGTGACCACTCCTTTAAACATGTTAATCTCCGGACTGCCGATAAACGATGCAACGAATTCATTGGCCGGCTTCTTGTACATATTGTCTGGTGAATCTATTTGCTGCACTTCACCGTCTTTCATTACTACAATTCGCGTCCCCATTGTCATTGCTTCAGTCTGATCATGTGTCACATAAACGAACGTGGCATCCAATCTCTTGTGTAATTTCGATATTTCGGTTCTCATCTGCACACGTAATTTTGCATCTAAATTAGATAATGGTTCGTCCATTAAAAATATCTTTGGTGATCTTACAATCGCACGTCCTAATGCCACTCTTTGTCGCTGACCTCCTGAAAGCATCTTTGGCTTTCGATCGAGTAAGTACTCAATGTCCAGTATTTTTGAGGCATCTCTTACCTTATGATCAATTTCTTTTTTTGCCACTTTTCTTAGTTTCAAACCAAATGCCATGTTATCATAAACCGTCATATGTGGGTACAACGCATAATTCTGAAATACCATGGCAATATTTCGATCTTTCGGCGCTACTTCATTCATCATATCCTTATCGATGAATAATTCTCCTGAACTAATTGTCTCCAGCCCTGCAATCATCCGAAGCGTTGTCGTTTTACCACATCCCGATGGTCCAACTAAGACAATAAATTCTTTATCTTTTATCTCCAAATCAAAGCCTTTTACAGCTTCAAATCCGTTTGGATAGACTTTTTTAACATTCTTTAATGATACTGTCGACATAAGATCCCCCTATTTGTTTTTTCAATATGCGGTAGCCATAAGCTCCTATTTCCAGACGCTTCTTTACCTCTTCTTTCCATAGCAAGTCAATATAGTCTTCATCAGGTAATGAAATGGACTGAACATGTTTTGAATAATTTTGAATGACATAGAAATCGTTAAGTCCATTCGATCGCTTGCTGACACTGACACCTTCAGGTAAGTCACTCGTAAAACCGGAGCTTATTTGATGTTTTCTAAATATAGATTCGTAGAAGTCATCAAAAAAGGCTGGGTCATTTCTTGAACAGATATAGTAGGCATGCCCTTTACCAAAAGTGTTTTGTGTAAGTGCAGGACGGCCTTTATAAAAATCATCTTCGTATACAGCAAGGGCTTTGGCACCTTCTAAGTGAACCAAATCACAGAATAATGTCGTTTGGTACAGCTCTTCAGTTCCGAGCATTCTGATTTGGTTGTGCTCTCCTTCGTAAAGCGCGTCGATTTCTTCTGACCAAATACCAAGTACTTTTCGAAGCGGACCAGGTCGCCCAGTTCTGAAACACAGGTCACTTTCATCAACAATACCGCTCCAATATGTAGTGATAAATATGCCGCCCCTTTGGCAGAAAGCCTCTATTTTCTCTCCGACACCTTCTTTGACCATGTATAACATCGGCGCAACAACAATGTCGTATTGATCAAACGCTACATCCATCGAAACAACGTCTGTACTAATCCCCTTTTTCCAGAACTGCTTATAGTGATTGACACAGGTTTCAAAATAGGCCTTTTGATCGTTGTTCGGTACTATCGTGTCCTCTATACCCCAGTAATTTTCCCAATCGTATACAATGGCCGCTTTGGCTTCTATTCGCGTATCAAGCATTTGATGAATCGCCTTTAGATCTGCACCTAACTGGGATACTTCTTTAAAAACTCTTGTTTGATCAGTGCTGTAATGGTCGACAACTGCACCATGAAATTTTTCAAAAGAGCCCAGACTCTTTCGCCACTGAAAATATTGTACGGAGTTTGAACCATGTGCGATAGCTTGGATGCCCGCTAGATTCTGCATGCCTGGCCGTAACAACTTAGCCACGGGGTGCCAATTTGTCGCACTCGGTGAACTTTCCATCATCAAATAAGGTTGTCCGCCTTTTAATGCTCTGTTGATGTCATGAATAAAGCCAGAACGCGCCCCTGTTTCCCAGTTTTTTGCGCTATTAGTATGCCAAGTAGGGTAGTTATCCCATGACACAATATCTATATGTTTCACCAGCTCCCAGTAATTAATGCCCCGACTTAAATGAACATAGTCATGGGTATTTGTCGTTAATGGGATATGCGGTGTGATTTTCCTTATGATTGCAATTTCTTCTTTCATGTAATCAATTGTTTGATGGGTAACAAAACGCTTCCAATCAATGTTTTGTCCATGTACCCAATGTTCACCAATCTTTGATGGACTGTCTATTTCATCAAAGCTGGAATAGGTATGACTCCAAAACGTCGTCCACCATGCAACATTTAATTTCTTGATATCATGATCGTACTTTTCAGCCAACCACTCTCTAAAGGCTTGTTGGCATAAAGGACAATGACATTCCCCTTCAAACTCATTGGAAATATGCCACAAGATAATGCCCGGATGATTGCCATAGCGATTAGCCAGCTGTGTTACAATTTCTTTTGCCTTTTCTCTGAAAATTGGGGAAGTATAACAATGGTTATGACGTAAACCTGGTTTACATCGACTCCCCTCTTCCGTTACCCGATTTGTTTCTTCGTACTTCTTTGCCAACCAGTTTGGTCGGGCGCCTGTAGGTGTCGCTAATATAATCTTAATGCCATTTTCATGTAACTTCTCAATTACGCGATCCAGTTGTTCGAACTGATACTGCCCTTCGGCCGGTTCTATAGAAGACCAACCAAATATATTTACGGCCATAACATTGCAATTGGCCTTTTTCATTAATTCAATATCTTCTTCAAGTACTTCTGGTAAGTGGAGCCACTGCTCAGGATTATAATCTGCACCATGTAAAAAGGACCCTCCAAAAATACTGCTGTTGTTGTTTGACTCTGACATATAATCTCCTTTCTTCAGTGATGCTTAATGCACATATCTTTCTTTCTCATTTTCTACTAAATAGCTTTCGATACCCTTGCCCTTATAAAACATGACACTTAATACAAACCGCACCAATTGGTCAACTGCAATGCATAACCAAATAAAAAGGATATCCCATTTTAAAACGTATGCAATCAGTAAGGCCAACGGAATCCTAAACAACCAAATGCCTGCACCTGCAATGTACATTGGTGTATTCTTGTAACCACAGGACCTGATGACACCATTGTATATCCTCGATAAGTTTTGCGGTATTTGTATAAAACCCATGACAAATATATACATGATGCCTATTTCCTGCAAGGCTTCATGGTGGGTAAAAACAGACATAAAGAATTTCGGGAATATCGTTAGCAATAACGAGGTAACAACACTAATACCAAAAGACAACTTGACTAGATGTCTTACATACTGGGTAAAGAGCTGGTGATTTTTTTCTCCAATTGCCTGAGATGTCAGGGTCACAGCTGCTACACCAAATCCAATAGCAGGTAACTCCGTCAAGGTCTCAGCCTGGATGCCAAGCTGATAAGCGGCAAAGTGGGATTGTCCATAGGACAATATGATTTTACTCATTACAATAGCAGAGAGTTGCCAAAAGATACTTTCTACTGATACTGGAATACCCATTTGATAAATGACTTTTATATGGTTTAGTCGCACCATATCTTTGATCTGACTGATCAAGCTATCCCGTCTTTTGTCACATTGGTCAAAGAGTCCCTTTTTCCTGAAAACTAAAAACAATCCAAGCAAACCAGATGTGACTTGTGCAAGTACCAGTGCAATTCCGGCACCATAAATGCCTAGCCCCTCATAGCTTCCAATGCCAAATATTAAACAATAGCCTAAAACAATATTGATGATGTTCATAACAATGGCTATACCCATAGGTGTTTTCGTATTTCCAAATCCCTGATGTGCAGCTGTAACAAAGCTCGTAATTGCCACGAACGGCATACCGATAACCAAAATCCGGATATACTGCAAAGCGATTTCGATGACTTGATGATTGTCGGTCATAAAGTTAAAGAAATACCCCGCAAATCCTAATATCAACCCTATGACCAGTATCATAAGAAAAACAGTAACAACAACACCGCTGACAAATAATTGGCGTGCTTTATTGAAATCTTTTTCACCATAAGCTCTCGATATATACAGCGCCGCTCCTATAGAAAGTCCTTTTACGAGAACCAATACCACACCCGATATGCTGAAACATATACCCTGGGCCGATATATCAATAGCACTGAGACGCCCTACCATCGCAGTTGAAGCAACATTGGCTGAGACTTGGAACACACTCTCGAGTATAATAGGCAATATAATCACCAATATGGTATTTCTTATTTGTCGATCATTTGTGCGTGTTGTTTTCTGGCTCTCCACATTACTCTCCTAAATTCTTAAAGTACTCTCCTCGGCACATCTCTATACCAAGGAGAGTTTCTACATATAGCTACTGCTTACTGTCCAAATTTATTAACAAAATCCTTTTGGAACTTTTCCAATGTCTCAGTCGGGTCATTGCCCTCAACGAGAACTTGATTGACTGCATTTTTCATGTTATCCAGTACTTCTGCAAAGTTTTCAGTGAAATTTACTTCTGGCATATCAACGGCTGCTTTGTTCGCCACTTCATAAATTGCCTGTCCACCAAAGAACTCTAAGCCTTCTGAGAATTCTGCTGCATCATAGGCAGGGATGTATGATGGATATAGACCATAATCTTGGAATCCTTTTACCAATCCATCTACGTCTGTCATGGCAAATTCTAAGAACTTAACCGCCGCTTCTTTAGATTTTGTCGCTTGTGGAATTGCTGCACATGAGCCACCGTTCGATCCTGTATAAGTCTTGCCACCCAATGTCGGTAATGGCATTACGCGCCAGTTTCCACTTGTATCAGGTGCTGCATCTTTAATGGATCCAACCATCCAGATTGCTTCTGCTATTGAGGCAACTTTACTGTCTTTCAGTAAAATCATCTTGTCGTCCCAACTAATGTCATTCGCTGTAATGCCAGCATCATAAAATGCCTTGACTGTTTCCATCGCTTTTATTGACTCAGGCGAATTAACCGTTGTATTTCCGTCTGCATCAAAATAGAAACTGCCCTGTTGCATCATTATGATTCTGTACATGGTATCACTTCTTGAATAGGCCATCGGTAACATCTTAACGCCTAATTTCTCATCAATTGTTTTACCTGCTTCAATGTAGTCGTCCCACGTCTTAATCGATGCAGCATCTACACCTGCTTTTTCAAATATGTCCGCTCTATAAAATAATATTGCTGGTGCCGCATCCCATGGATACGCCATTACTTTTCCGTTAACCGTTACTTCTGAAACTTTAAGTGGTAAGAATTTAGAGGTATCTACGACATCTGTCAAATCTACAAATGCTTCTGGAAACTTTGTTCCAAACTTAGCCATTTGCTCACCCTCTAAACTTACGATATCCGGTAATCCGATACCTGAAGCAAGTGATGTCGTTAACTTACTATATACTTGTGAGGTCCCCATCTCTTCAAAATTGAATTCGACATCAGGATGCATTTCATTAAATACTTCTGCTTTTGCTCTTAAATCTTCCAACGCAACATCCCAACTCCAAATTGTAATTTCACCTTTTAAAGTTTCTGAACTCTCGCTGCTTCCACTTTCCGTGTTTTCTGGCGCATCGTTAGCCGATGTGTTACCACACCCAACAGAAGACACCACCAACACCATCACCAACAATAAAATCATTAATTTTTTCATTTTTTTCCTCCCTTTTTTTATTCCTTAACAGCACCACCCATTAATCCGGAAATGAATTGTTTTTGACCAATAATAAACATAATCATTATCGGGATAACGGATATCGCCGCTGCTAACATAGTTACACCATAGTCCTTTTGCCATGTGTTCCCATCAAGTGTTGCAAGAGCCACTGGGAAGTTGTACTTGCTCTTCGTACTCAATACGATAAGCGGCCACATAAAACTGTTCCACATAGCCATAAACATATATATACTCAATGCCCCAAGGGCAGGCTTCATGTTCGGTAACACAACCTTAAAAAAGGTTTTGATTTCGCTACTGCCATCTATTCTTGCCGCTTCTATAATAGATGTTGGAAAATTCATCATGTTTTGCCGCATTAGGAATACCCCAAAGGCATTTGCCAGCGCAGGTAATATAACAGCAGCATGGGTATTGGTCATCCCGATGCTATTCATCAATGTAAATAGCGGAATATAGAGTACTTGTGCCGGTATCATCATCGTCAGCATGATCAACGCAAAGAATATATTTTTCCCCTTAAACTCATATTTGACCAATGCATAGCCAGCCATAGAGTGGAATAACACCGCTAAAGCAGTGTAAGTCACAGTTATAAACAAAGAGTTTTTCATGATTCTCAGTATGTTAATCTTTTTGTCCAATTGGGTGATATTGTGTATTAACCGATCTCCAAATGTCAAAAGAGGGGTCGAACTTAGTATTTCAGCGTTTGAATTTGTCGCTGATACAAACATGAAATAGAATGGAAATAGAGACGCTATGACCGCAATCGTCAATAAGGTATAGGTAACAACTTTTCTAGTCATTAAACTTCTCCTCCTTTGCTCACTTTAAATTGTAGATAGGATAACAGCGCAATAATCACAACAAGTGTGTAGCTAATCGCCGATGCATAGCCAAATTTAAAGAATTGAAATCCGTTGTTATACAAATAGTGACCGATGGTTATGGTAGCGTTATCTGGGCCACCTGAAGTCAAGATATAGGATTCATCGAACAACTGTAGGGTACCAATAGTCGATGTCATTGCAACAAATAATATAATTGGTTTAACCATTGGTATAGTGATTCCCCAAAATTTTTGGAAGTGATTCGCACCATCAATTTCTGCTGACTCGTAAAGCTCCGTGGGGATGCCCTGCAATCCTGCAATCATAATAATCATGTTGTAACCAGTCCACCGCCAAGTTATGCCCATGATAACTGACATTCTAGCGCCCCAAGCTGTATTCAGCCAATCGATTTTGTCCATACCAAGCAAACTGATAAAGTGATTTACCATGCCATATTCCGTGTTTAGCATCAACTTGAAAATCATCGCATAGGCAACTAAAGCCGTAATTGCTGGTAGAAACAAAGACATTCTAAAGAATCCTTTGATTTTTAAGAATTTGCTATCCAATAATACTGCCAGTACAAGAGACAAGAACACCATAATCGGTACCTGGATGATTAAATAAATGAATGTATTTGATAAAGACTTCCAAAAGATTGGATCTTTAAAAAGTTTTACAAAGTTACTGGCACCTACATATACATATTCGCCATTTACAAAGGTTTGGGTACACAATATCAAGGATTTGATAATTGGATACACCATAAATACCATGAAAATAAGAATTACTGGTGCCAAAAATACATAAGGGGCAGTTTTTTGATTGACTGTTGCCATCTTCTTGACTTTTTCCAATACACCCTTTTTAATAGGTGCATTTTGCTCCAGTGTCTTTACTGATACACTCATTTAATCACTCCTTTTTACCACATGTATTTCTTACCTTTAGTTCATTGTCTACCAAGATATTGATATCAATTTTTCTATTGTTGTTGATACGTTCAATCAATGTTGATACCGACAATTTTCCAATTGTGTCAGAATGTATTCTAACAGAGGTCAGTGCTGGCTGTAGGTAACCTGCAGTCGGAATATCATTACAACTGACGATAGCGACTTCCTCTGGAATTTTAATATCATATTCGTTGAGTGCTTTTAAGACGCCAATCGCCATGGTGTCAGTCTCAACAAATAGCGCCCGAGGTAATGTGTTATTTTCAATGGCCATACGCGTCAATTTGTATCCTACTTTCATGGAATTACCGTCATCCGTGAATATATATTTTGGATTAAACAGTTTTTCACGTTTCATATAATTTTCAAAATGACTGTATCGCATGTCGCTGATCATCAAATGATTACTGTCATATTCAACACCGCCTAAATAACCTATAGACGAATATCCTAGCTGCTTAAAATGATCGAGAGATGTTTCCACCATCATTTTGAAGTTTGGTACAACGCTATCTGCACCCTTTACACCGGGATTAAAATCCACAAATATGAGGGGTTTGTCATTGAGTTTCTCTTTAAAATCTTCTGTTTTACTCCAGCGACTATGACTGCCAACGACAATAATACCATCGTACTTGTCTATATCGATCAATGCATCAAATGTAAATTTTATAGTTGTATTCTGACGATCACATTCTTCTTTAATACCGGTCCTAATAAGCAAATAATAGGGATCTGTAATTTCAATCATCTCATTGTACAAGAGAAGGCAAATAAAACTTCTCTTTGCCACATTGTCATTTATAAAACTAAAACTACTTTTCTTATATTCAAAATCTTGAGCGATTTGAATAATCTTTTTACGTGTTTCATCAGACGCATTGAAACGATCATCCTGATTCAATATTCTCGACACCGTTGAGATAGAAACACCTGCGCGATCAGCAATATCTTTTAAAGTTGCCATATTCCCTCCTATATTCTTATAACGTCTCGTTAATTGTCATACTTTTCAATTAATTCACCTTATTATTGTCGTTGTTGACAATAATAACATTCATTGATAAATTTTTTTACCACTTCCAAACCCTTGTTTTTCAACACTCTATTAGTTGGAAACAGTCTTTCTTCATATGTTTTGGTAAAAGTTTTCCTAAATCTTTTAGTAAACATTTACTAAATTCATGAATATATAATGCAAGTCTCATGCCAATCGTCTACTATGACGACAAATTATGCCGGACATAAGACGCAAAAAAACCACCTACTCAATAGATGGTTTTATAAATCTACATATGTATATATTTAGACGAAAAAAGAGGTGTGACTCATCACACCTCTCGTTCCTCTATTATAATACTCTTACCCCATATAAGATTACTACTTCTTAATTGCTTCTGCCCCTCTTTTTAGAGCTTCTTGGTTTAATGGGATTAAATGTGCTTTTCTTTCACCGAAAACTTTCTTGAATGCTTCGATAATACTATCAACAGCAACTGGTGATACTAATTCTAAGTAAGCACCTAACATTACCATGTTTGCTGCTTTACCATTTCCGATTTCTACAGCGATTTCATTCGCAGGAATATAGTATGCTTCAACATCGTCTCTAGATACTTTTTGCTCGATTAATGAGCTGTTAACTAAGATTCTTCCGCCTGTTACAACGTCAGATTCGAACTTAGTCAATGATGGTAAGTTCATAATGATTGCAGTCGTCGCATTGTCTGTGATGATTGGAGATCCAATCATGCTGTCAGAAATCAATACGTTACAGTTTGCAGTACCACCACGCATCTCAGGACCGTAAGACGGTAACCAAGATACTTCTTTTCCTTCAATCATGCCAGCATAAGTTAACAGCTGACCCATAGACATAACACCTTGTCCACCAAAGCCTGCGCAGATAATTTTTTCATTCAACATTCTACTCATCCTCCCCTGGTCTTCTGAAGTTTCCAAGTGGGTAATAAGGCATCATGTTCTCTTTTAACCACTTAAGTGAATCCACTGGTGTAAGTCCCCAGTTTGTTGGACATGTAGAAAGTACTTCTACCATACTAAAGCCTTTACCATCAAGTTGACATTGGAATGCTTCTTTGATTGCTTTTTTAGCTTTTCTAATATTTGGCGCTGAATCTACAGATACTCTCTCGATGAAAGCAGCACCGTGGATTGTAGCGAACATTTCAGATACTTTTAAAGGCATTCCTGAATGCTCAACTGTTCTACCAAGTGGTGCAGTTGTTGCTTTTTGACCAATAAGAGTTGTTGGAGCCATTTGGCCACCAGTCATTCCATAAATAGCGTTGTTTACGAAGATTGTTGTGATTTTTTCGCCTCTATGTGCAGCATGAACGATTTCAGCTGTACCGATAGATGCTAAGTCACCGTCGCCTTGGTATGTGAATACTACGTTTTCTGGTAATACTCTCTTGATACCTGTAGCAACAGCTGGCGCTCTACCATGAGACGCTTCATGCATGTCACAGTTGAAATACTCATATGCAAGTACAGAACAACCAACAGGTGCAACACCTACTGCTTTGTCTAATACGCCTAATTCTACTAATACTTCACCCACTAATCTATGGATAATACCATGCGTACAACCAGGGCAATAATGGGTTTCTTTACCTGGTACTAAACCAGTTGTTTTTTCAAATACTACTGCCATTATTTTGCACCTCCGATAATTTCTTTTACTTTATCAGCAATTGCTTCTGGAGTTGGGATCATACCACCAGATCTTCCGTAGAAGTCTACTGGGAATTTACCATTTACAGAAAGTCTAACGTCATCAATCATTTGTCCTTCTGACATTTCTACTGTTAATACAGATTTACAATCAGCTGGGATTTCATCAAATGCTTTTTCAGGGTATGGCCATAATGTAATTGGTCTAATAAGTCCAACATTAACGCCCTCTTCTTTTAACGCTTTGATCGCGTTTTTAGCGATTCTTGAAGTTGTTCCGTAAGCAACGATTACTACTTCAGCATTTTCCATGTTGTAGTTTTCGAATCTTACTTCTTTTTCTTTCATTTCAGCGTATTTTCTTTGTAATTTATGGTTATGGTACTCAAGCTCTTGAGGATCAAGTGCTAATGAGTTAATGATATTTGGCTTTCTTGTTCCACCAGTACCAATTGTTGCCCAATTCTTTTCAGGTAAAGTTCTAGTAGACTCTACTTTCTTGAATTCGATAGGCTCCATCATTTGACCGATCATACCGTCACCAACTACCATTACAGGGTTTCTGTAGTAATCAGCTGCATCAAATGATTCTTGGATTAAATCAACCATCTCTTGTAGGTTCGCTGGTGCATAACAAAGTAGTTTGTAGTCACCATTACCGCCACCTCTTGTTACTTGGTTGTAGTCTGACTGAGCAGGTTGGATACCGCCTAGACCAGGGCCACCTCTAACGATGTTAACGATAACACATGGTAATTCAGCACCTGCGATATATGTGATACCTTCTTGCTTAAGAGCGATTCCTGGAGAAGATGAAGAAGTCATTACTCTTGCACCTGCACCTGCTGCACCATAAACCATGTTAATTGCCGCAACTTCACTCTCAGCTTGTAAGAATACACCGTCATTATTTGGCATTTCTTTAGACATGTATTCTGGTAATTCATTCTGTGGTGTAATAGGGTAACCGAAGAAATATTTACAGCCTGCGTTAATTGCAGCAGCGCCGATTGCTTCGTTCCCTTTCATTAAAACTTTAGCCATTTTGTGGTTTCCTCCTCAAATTAATCTCTTTCAACTGTAATAACGCAATCTGGACAAATTGTTGCACAGTTTGCACATCCGATACACTTATCCATTTCATTAACAGTTGCTGGATGATACCCTTTTGCGTTGATACCTGTTTTGTCCATAACGATAATGTTTACTGGACAAGCTGTTGTACATAGTTCGCATCCTTTACAAATGTCCCTATTAAAAATAACTCTACCTTTAGCCATGTTCACCCTCCTTGACTTAGTGTGTTCTATTTGAAAAGCCTCTTATGAATTACATCCAATCCTCACGCATGTACATTTTAATCGGTAGGATTTCTCCATCCGTGTCATCAGGCAATTGGTGGGCAATTTCTTCTAATGTACACGTATAGCGAATTGGAATGTTCACTTCACTCGACACTGTTCTTATAATTTCTTGGCCAGCAAGCACATCATCAACGGTTGTTTCTCTGAGTAAGTGTGTATTGTTGATTAAGCCGGTAATTCTTAATCCTGTTTGTTGTTCAATGGCATTTATATGGAAAACTGTTCCTTGGGGGGTTCCAGTTTGCTCACGATTCCCATTGAAAACACAAAACATATCGTAACTTCCGTCAACAAGCATGCTTTTATATCTGGCCAATACTCTAGCTCCAACGGAGTCTCCACCGACGTCTAAAATGACGTCATAGGATTCATCCTGTAATGGACCAAGCACTCCAGCTGAAATAGCTGGAAGATCAAGATTAGCATTGTGCCCTAAGGCACCACTAATCACTTTAATGCCAAGAGATTCAAGCAAATCCGCTTTCTCTCTTGATCTAAAATATACATTAACGACATCTAAATCGGCCAACGCAACTTTTCTGCCTTGTTTCGCCAATTCAATTGCGTAATTAACTGCAAATTCTGTTTTTCCACTGCCGTAGTGGCCGATTATAATTCGGATTCTTTTATCATCTATCAACATTTATCACCTATTTATTTCTCTTCCACTTAGACAGCCAAACGATTTAGTAGTCTAAAGCCTCTTCTTCTCCTCTAAGAACACGTAAGCCACCTTCTGCAAGGGCACTCATTTCGTCTTCTCCAGGATATACGATAACTTCAGCAATTGATTCTACACTTTCTTTGATCCAACCAACAAGCATCTTGTCATATGCAAGGCCACCTGTTAATACGATTGCATCTACTTTACCTTTTAATACAGCACCACAAGCGCCGATTTCTTTTGCAACTTGGTAAGCAAGTGCTTGATAAACCAATTCAGCTTCTTTATCGCCAGCTTCAATTTTTGCACAAACTTCTCTACCATCATTTGTATCTAAGTAAGCAACTAAACCACCTTGTCCTTTAAGTAGTTTTTTGATTTCTCCATGTGTATACTTGCCAGAGAATGCTAACTTCACGATATCACCTACTGGTAATCCACCAGCTCTTTCAGGTGAAAACGGTCCGTCTCCGTCAAGTGCGTTGTTTACATCTACAACACGACCAGCTTTATGTGCACCAACTGATACACCACCGCCCATGTGCGCAACAACTAAGTTTAACTCTTCATACTTTTGTCCTTTTTCCTTTGCAGCTCTTCTAGCAACAGCCTTTTGGTTTAATGCATGGAAAATTGACTTTCTTGCTAATTCTGGCATACCAGAAACTCTAGCAACGTCATCTAACTCGTCAACTACAACTGGATCTACAATAAACGAAGGAATGTTTAAACCAGTTGCAATTTCATTTGCTAAGATACCGCCTAAGTTAGATGCATGTTCTCCAAGAACACCCACTTTTAAGTCTTCGATCATTGGTGCTGAAACTGCATACGTTCCACCTTTGATTGGCTTTAATAAACCACCACGACCTACAACTGCGTCTAACTTTGTTAAGTTGATACCAGCATCATTTAATGAATCTAAAATAACACCTTTTCTAAAATCATATTGATCGTAAATTTTTTCGTATTTGTTGATTTCCTCTGCTGGATGTCTAAGTGTTGTTTCAAACACTTCTTTCTCATTGTCATAAATAGCGATTTTTGTTGATGTAGAACCTGGGTTAATCGCTAGAATTCTATATACGTTCATCATGCACCGACCTTTCAGTTTCCTCTTTATTTTTTCTTATTGCATTTTTGCTGCCATTAGTGTACCTAAGGCAATTGAATTTAATTTAGTTTCTTCATCATCCGCTCTAGATGTAAGAACAACTGGCGCTTTTGCACCAACGATGATTCCTGCACTCTTAGAACCATTGATAAGGAATGTTAATGCTTTGTAAGCAATGTTTCCTGATTCAATGTTAGGGCACATAAGAATATCAGCGTCCCCTGCTACTGGATGATCAATTTTCTTAAGTTTCGCCGCTTCTTTTGAAACCGCGTTATCTAATGCAAAAGGTCCACCAACTAAACACCCTGAAAGTGTGCCTTCTTCATTCATTTTTACTAATTCACCTGCATCAACTGTCGCTGGCATTTTAGGATTTACTTTTTCCTTTGCACAAACAACTGCTACTTTAGGTTCTTCAATATCTAAACCATTTGCAACAGCTAGTGAGTTTTCAATGATTTGTTTTTTAGCATTTAAGTCAGGTGCAATGTTCATCGCTGCATCTGTTATCAACAGTAATTTATGGTAAGCTGGTAAATCAAATACTGCAACGTGGCTTAATACGTTACCAGTTCTTAATCCAACTTCTTTATTTAGAACAGCTTTAAGAATAATTGCAGTATCTACAAGACCCTTCATTACCATATGTGCTTTTCCTGTCGAAACAAGTTCAACTGCCTTTAATGAAGCCTCTGCCAAATCTGGTAAGTCAATTACTTCAAAGTTATTTAAGTCGATACCTTTGTCGTCAGCTATTACTTTAATCGCTGCACCATCGCCTACTAAAATACCTTTTACGATGCCTTCTTTACGTGCACTTTCAACTGCCATTAATACGTCAACATCTTGTGCACATGCAACAGCAACTGTTTTAGGACCACGTTCCTTTGCGATTTTTAATACATCTTCAAAACTCTTAATCATATTAGTTCACCTCGTCTTCGTAGATCTTTGGCATTTCCCTGCCGTTATCTACTCTTATTACCCCTTCATTCAGGGCTTTCATTTCGTCTTCACCTGGTCTTACATAAACAGGTGCAATATAATCTACCATTTCAGTAATATTCTCTGTTACATAGTTAGAATAAGCAATACCGCCTGTTAATACAACGCCATCAACCTTTCCTTTAAGAACGGTTGCCATCATGCCAATTTCTTTAGCAATCTGATAACACATGGCATCTAGGATCAGTTTTGCTTTTTCGTCCCCTTTATCTATCATAGCTTGTACATCTCTTACGTCGTTCGTCCCAAGATATGCAACTAAGCCACCTTTACCTCTTAATTTATTTTTCATTTCTTTTGGTGTGTAATCACCTGAAAAAACAAGTTTTACAAGATCCCCAACTGGCAATCCCCCTGTTCTTTCTGGAGAAAATGGACCCATTTCATTTGCGTTATTTGCATCGATCATCTTGCCTTTTTCCATTGGCACTACAGAAATACCACCACCAAGATGTGCTACCACTAAATTCATATCATCTAATGATTTTTCTAATTCATCAGCAAGCCCAATTGAAATCGCTCTAACATTAAGTGCATGTAGAAGTGATCTACGCTTCACTTGTGGAATACCAGATACGCGTGCAACTTCCTTAAATTCGTCTACTGCAACTGGATCTACGATGTATGCCTCTACACCATTGACATCAGCAATACTTCTTGCAATAAGGCCACCTAAGTTTGATGCATGTTCACCCTGTACGCCTATTTTTAAATCTTCAATAAGTGCCGCTGTTACCTTGTAAGTTCCACTTGGCATTGGCTTTAATAAACCACCTCTACCAACGACAGCCTTAAGCTGTTCAACTGAATACCCTTCTTCTTTCATCCATGAGATGATAATATCTTTTCTGTATTCAAACTGATCTGCTATCTTATCGAATTTACTAATTTCTTCTGGTGAGTGAGTTAAATTCTTTTGTAATACATTTTCCTCTCCAGCAAACAACGCAACTTTTGTTGATGTTGAACCTGGATTAATGACCAATACATATTCCTTTGACACAAAAACACCTCCATTATTTCCACCTTAATTAAAATGCAATTACGGTGCCAACTTTATTCAAATTGCATTAAATTCATTTACTTGGCTTTATACCTATATCCCAATAAAAAAACACCAATCACCTTTTAGTCAAAAAAAGTGATTGGTGCAATAAATTGCATGCATTTATTTGCAGTTTTTGCGTTATAACTGCAAAATCTTGCATTAGTCGTTATACTTGTTTAATTTATAGTAGAGACTTCTAATGGAAATCCCTAAATCCTGTGCTGTTTTGTCTCTGTTACCGTTATTTCTTTCAAGAAGCGCAAGAATATACTCTTTTTCCGCTTGTGCCAATACCTCCGATAGTGGTTTGGCCTTTTCCTTCAATGCGCGCTTTCTCTCCATTGGAGATGGTTCTGCTTTCTCCTGAAGGGACTTAATAGCAGGTAAATGATGCTCTTCGAGCAATTGCTCTGTCATTTCCATATTAATCATGGCACGGCCGATATAATTTTCAAGCTCCCTGACGTTACCAGGCCAGTTATATTCCTTGATGATTTCAATCGCACCTTTGGAAATCTCTTCAACGCTACGACCGTATTCCTGATTATACTTATTGATGAGATACTTAACAAGTTCTGGAATATCTCTTTTATGTTCGCGTAGTGGTGGTATTTTAATCGGTACAACATTTAATCGATAGTAAAGATCTTTTCTGAATTTCCCCTCAGAGACTTCTTTTTCGAGATCTCTATTGGTTGCAGATATAATTCGTACATTTACAGGTATCGGTTCGTTACTTCCGACACGCATAATCTCTTTTTCTTGCAGCACTCTTAGAAGCTTGGCCTGAGTATTGATATTCACTTCACCGATTTCATCAAGAAACAGTGTGCCGCCATCTGCTTGTTCAAATAGACCGATACGTCCACCTTTTCTTGCACCTGTAAATGCGCCCTCTTCATAACCAAAGAGTTCACTTTCCAATATATTTGTATGAATCGCCGCACAGTTTACTCGGACAAACTGTTTGTTTTTTCGGTTGCTGGCATTGTGGATGGCATGGGCAAATAGCTCTTTACCCGTTCCACTTTCACCTCTTAATATTACTGTTGCAGGTGTAACCGCAGCTACCCTGGCTTTTTCTATTGCTGTAATCAATCCACTATGACGACCAATGATGTCCTCAAACGTGTATTTAGCCTCTAAGTTACGGATAATTTTTTTCGCTTTATCCAATTCGCCGATTAGCTGATTAAATTCTGTTAAATCATGGATAACACCAACACTTCCAAGCAATTGATCATTATCAATTATCGGAGATGCATCGACGACAACATCCCGCTTATTGGGTCCAACTTTTAATCGCACCCGCCGAATTTCTTTTTTTGTTTCAAGTACTCTTAGATGCACACTTTCACCTTCAGCAAGATCGACCGTGGCAACTTTGCCTATAACATCTTTTTGGGTATACCCTGTTAGTCGAGTGTAGGCCGGATTAATCATAATCCCTTTACCTTCGCTGTCAACAACGGATATCGCATCTGAAGTCGCATTAAATATGGCCTGCAACATTGCACGGACCTCTTTTACGTCAGTTAATTCTTCTGCCATTTCCTTCACTTCAGTAATATCTCTGAATATGGCGATGGCACCAACAATTCTGCCCTCTTCGTCGTATATAGGCATACGGTTGGTGATAATGGATATGTCTCCAAGGGGTTGGTGACGATTTAACTCAGGTACACCAGAAGCCATAACTTCGGGAAGACGTGTAGACGGTATAACTTCTTTTATAGGTAAACCAATAACCGCTGTAGGAATAAGATTGGTCAACTTCCCAGCAGATTTATTAAAGATTGTCACAACGCTGTCTCTATTAATTGCAATCATGGCGTCATGGGTTGCATTAAGAATCATTTCTATTTCCGGATTCATACCCTCAATTTCTCTATTCATTATTTCACCTCTTTAAAAAACGCAGAAGAGCTCCTTCTGCGTTTTAGAATCCTTATTATGCAGAAGTAATTATTCTGCTATCGTTTCTGTTACTGGTTCTAGTAATGACACATTAATATTGATTGGTGTTATCTCTACTTTTACATTTTTATCAATGACTTCTGCAACGAGTGGTACTGTATAAATGCCTTCTGTAAGATTACTTAAATCCACATAGACTCTAAAATCGTCAATTGTAAGATCCGATAACACTCGTGGCACATCTATAGCAGTTATTTGAAGTGTTGATACCGCTGAACCAAAAGATGCTTCAAACTGTTCATTCACATTAGTTGCTCCATGCGCTGGCGTAAAGCCGCTTCCGTCTTTTATTTGTATATCGTCTGTTGTCATTTCAAACACACGCTCTTCTACTGGTTCAATTTCTATTTTCAGTTTAAATGGCGGATCAAAATACATGATTGTCGTGCCCTCTGGCATGACAACATCAACTTCGACATCCGTTGTCTCAGTAAGTTCCGAAACATCTACAGGATTGGTCGTCAATGTTTCAATCGCGTCAATAATATCCTTATGGCCTTTCAGTACAATTTCACTTGGATCCAATGTGACGTTGACGATTTTATACTCACTAGGCGGTTGTCCCATTAGATTAGGAAGTACATTGATGCTTTTGACTTTCTTAATACCTAATTCAACACCAACATACTGTACGCCTAATTCAATGTTTGAAACGCCATTGCCATCATTATCGACGGCATGTATAGCAACTTCCTTTGTTGTGTCTTCAATAATATCAGTAACATCCACTTCACCAATTAATTCCGAAACCGAGTTTACATACGTTTCAGGCCCTTTGACAATAACTTCCTCAGGTAAAAGTTGCGTACTGTCCTTAATAAATCCACTTTTAATTTTTCCTACTATACTAACATTCACAGGTTTGGGTACTTCAATAATCTGATCAATAAAGAGTTTCACTTCTTGTTGTGATAAATCAGAAATCATAACATTGTCATAAAGGATCGTTCTATCTAAAGCAACACTGTTATTCCCTTTACCGTAGCCCATTAAATTGGCTGTTATTTTTATATCCTCAGCGTCGACATCCATTACGTCATTCCGACGACCTTTAATCTCTATATCCACTAATTTTTCCGTTTTGTCCATAATAACCAGACCATCATCTAATAGCATTTGCTCGTTTTTTAATTCGACTGGTATGTTGTATATCCATTTAGACATTTCTGGATTTTCCTGGTCCATAACAAACAACCAAAAAATCACCGCAAATAAAACAGACAGCACTTTTGACCGACTGTTATTTGTTATTTTCAAACTCGAAAAAAACCAAACAAAGGGTTTGCTCAAGATTTCTAACAACTTATTCATCTTTAACCCTCCATCTTCTCTTAATCAATGCATTGTTCTTTTCTGGATTATAGGCATCGATCAAAATACGTTTCAACGTGTTTGCATCTAAAAACCGTGACAATTTTCCGTCTTTAGCGACTGATATTCCACCTGTTTCCTCAGAGACAATAACAACTACAGCGTCACTGCTTTCCGCCATTCCTAATCCTGCTCTATGCCGTGTTCCAAGTTCTTTACTAATATTTTGATTTTCTGACAGCGGCAAAATACATCCGGCTGCCATAATTTTATTTTCTCTAATAATTACTGAACCGTCATGAAGGGGTGTATTGGGCACAAAGATATTCTCTAGTAATTGGTCAGACAATTGACCACCTATTCTGATCCCCGTCTCCATAACTTCTGTTATGCCCGTTTCTCTTTCTAATACAATCAGTGCACCAATGCGGTTCTTTGACATACGTACGGTTGCTTCAACGATACTCTCAATAGATGCAACCAATTCCTCATATTGAATTTCGACGATGGATTTAGACAAAAACTTACTGCGGCCTATGTATTCCAATGCACGACGTAATTCAGGCTGGAACAGAATTAACAGCGCAACAAAACCAAGGGTCACTGTATTCTTCAAAATATAGTACACAGAATAAAGCTTGGCCCATTCACTTAATTTAAGTACGACTAAAAGAATAATAATTCCTTTTATTAGTTGTTCCGCTCTCGTCTCTTTGATTAACATTAATAATTTATAAAAACAAAACGCTATGATTACAATATCTAGTACGTCCTGTAATCTTATGCTTGAAATTGTTTGCATGATTGCATCCACTGTAAAAACACCTCTTATGATGATATAGTCGTTCAAATTAAGTATACACTTAATTATCAATATTTTGTAGTTTTTTCGCTCAAACAACAAAAAAACCCCAAGGTATTGGGTACCTTAGGGTCACATTAGTCTTATCAGACGCCATTATCGACGTTGTAACGATCTGCTATACTCGAATATCAGCTGATACAAGGACTTCAAATAGCCATGGTGTTCAGGTGATAACAAAGTTTGCAATTTACTTATGATATCTTCCTCTCGCTTTGGATCATATACACCAATTTTATCTTCACCTTTAACCAGCTTCACCTCTCCAGTTAATTCTAACCGCTTATTGATGAGTGTCACCAATTGCTGGTCTACAGTATCAATCTCTTCTCTTATTTCTTCTAATGTCTTCATCCTTACCACCAACTTACATCTTTCTCTTCACCTAATAATAGATCCAATAACGCTATTGCCATCGCGGCTTCCACAACTGGCAGTGCTCTTGGAATAATGCATGGATCATGTCGTCCTTCAATTGCAATGGTCTTCTCTTCTAAGGTCTCAATATCTATTGTCTTTTGCTCTTGACCAATAGATGGTGTCGGCTTGAATGCCACACGTACGTCGACAGGCATTCCATTGGTGATGCCACCTAAAATACCACCAGCATTGTTTGTTTTTGTCTTAAATAATCCATCTTGCATATAGAAGTCATCATTGGCTTGTTGTCCATCCAACCTTGCAACATCAAATCCTAGACCAAAGGAAACGCCTTTAACCGCTGGTATTGAAAACAGCAAATGAGCCAATCGACTTTCCAAAGAATCGAAAAATGGTTCGCCAAGCCCAACTGGTATGTTGATACCGATACAACGAATAACACCACCAACCGAGTTATGGTCTTGTCTCATTTGTTCAATAAGCGCTTTCATCTCTATGCCAACATCGTCTGTCACCACTGGAAACGGCGACTTTGTCCATTTTGAAATCTGCTCACCTGTTACCGACAAGCTGTCTACGTGTTCATCATTAACCGAACCAATCGATTCAATAACTGTACCGATAGAAATCCCAAGCTTTCCTAGAATTTGTTTTGCAACCGCACCAGCAAATACCAATCCTGCGGTTAAGCGTCCGGAAAAATGCCCACCACCTCTATAATCATGAAATCCTTTGTACTTCATGTGTGCTGTATAGTCGGCATGTCCTGGCCTTGGCATTTTCTTGATACTGCTATAATCTTTCGATCTGGTATTTGTATTTTCAATAATCATCGCTAGTGGTGCACCTGTCGTATGCTCATTAAAATAGCCACTCATGATTTTAAACGCATCGTCTTCTTTACGCGGCGTTTCCAATGAGGATTTACCAGGTTTCCTTCTATTCAATTCCCCTTGTATTTGATCGAGATCCAGCTTTATACCAGCTGGCAAATTTGATAAAACAACACCAACACATTCGCCATGTGATTCACCAAAAATCGATATTTTTAAATTCATGCCCCATATATTACTCATGAACGATGCCTCCTAAAGATTTTAAATCCTCAAAGAAATGCGGATAGGATTTTGTGATGGCATGGGCATCTGTAATTGTCACCGGACTTGATGCGCAAGTACCAGCAACAGCTAAGGCCATAACAATCCGGTGATCATTCCATCCTTCTACAGAAGCACCCGATAGTTGCTCAACGCCTTCAATAATTAATCCATCCTCTGTTTCCTCAATAGACGCCCCTAATTTTTTCAGTTCTGTATACATCGCCTTTATTCTATCAGATTCCTTTAAGCGAATGCGTTGACCATTAAAAAGGCGTGTCTTGCCTTTACTGAGTGCTGCCAATACAGAAATAGCTGGTAGCATGTCCGGTATTTCACTCATGTCAATCTCAACACCCTGTGTTTCTGATTTCTTTACGATTAATTCACCATTTTCAAAAGTAACATCGCCACCCATACGTTTAACGATATTCAAAATCTCGCTATCCCCTTGAAGTGACTCCTCCTTCAATCCTGTCAGTTTTAAGTCACCATTGATTAATCCAGCAACTACGAAGAAGGCTACTTGTGAATAATCCCCTTCAACGGTGTAATTTCTCGAATTAAATTTGGCATTTCCCGGGACATGGAAAACATTATAATTTTCGTGTGTGACCATAACGCCGAAGTCCTTTAAAACATCGATGGTCATATCAACGTAACTTCTAGATTCTAACTTACTTGTCATCTCTATTGTCGAAGAGCCTTCACACATAGATAAGGCATACATCAAGCCCGTTACAAATTGTGAACTGACATCCCCTGGCAGTTTGTATGCACCACTCTCCAAATGCCCCCATATATCAAGTGGCAATTGATCTGGATAGTCGTAGCGTATTTTCTTTTCATTAAATATATCAAAATAAGGTGTCATCGGCCGTGTTGCCAGTCGTCCTTCACCATGAAATGTAATCGCTTCATTATAGTTCTTATCCATCATACCGATAGGGATCATAAAACGGATCGTTGAACCAGACTCCTTACAGTAAAAGTTTGGATCCGTGATTGATACACGTCCAGTTCCTTCAACTTCAATACGATCATCAAACACTTCAATAGCTGCGCCAATATTCCGCATACATGATATTGTAGCAATCATGTCTTTTGAGAAGATTAAATTATTGACTACAGATTTTCCTTTGGCTAATCCTGCAGCCATAATAGCTCGATGGCTCATACTTTTAGAAGGCGGAATGCGCACTTCTCCTTTTAATGTACTTTGATTAATTGTTACAGTCTTCATAGTGCCTCCTCAGTCCTTGTCCCTTGCAAAAGTGATTTTGCTTGTGGAATTGTCAGTGGATAACTTTTCGCTTGACCGATTTTATCCACAACAATAATATGTATCTGCCCATTCATCACTTTTTTGTCATTTAGTATATCTGTACAATAAGACATATAATCGTCTTCAATTTTTTCTTTGAATAAATCATAACGCTCCAGCAACTCTTTGATTTTAGGGGTTATGATTATCTGCGACTTTTCAGTCTGTTCATACTGACGCATCACAAGGTACATGCCCATAGCCACTGCTTGTCCATGACTGTATACGCCAAAACCATAATGTTTTTCTATCGCATGGCCCAATGTATGACCAAAATTCAATGTCATTCTTAAACCCGTATCAAATTCATCCTCTAGGACAACATCTCTTTTAATTTTGCAACACGCCTCGATAATATCAAGAATCGTGTCCTTGATACTGGCTAGCGTATTTACTTGTAACAGTTCATACAATGACGTAGAACCAATGAATCCATATTTTATGATTTCACCAAGACCGTCAAGCCATTGATCTTTTTCAAGTGTTCCTAAATATTTTTTATCAATCAATACATAGCGTGGTTGATAAAAGGCACCGACTAGATTTTTACCTTCTGGTATATTCACTGCGACCTTACCACCAACACTGCTATCCACTTGGGAAAGCAAGGTTGTCGGCATCTGAATAAATGGAATACCTCTCTTGTATGTCGCTGCGACATAACCCGCCAAGTCACCGACAACACCACCGCCAAATGCAAGAATTACATCACTTCTAGAAAATGATTCTTTTGCAAGGAAGCTGTATATTTGTCCTGCTACTTCAAGTGATTTGCTGCTTTCACCTGGTTCTATTTCGTAAGAAAACACATGAGTATCTAGTGTCTTCATATGATTTTTCAATTCATCCAAATATAGACCTGCAACCGTCTTATCCGTTATGATCATTATACGTTCACAGCTCAAATTATTTCTAATATAATCCGTCACTTGTCTTGTTATATTTTCACCAATATCTATGACATAATCTTTTGACTTATCACCAAAAGTCACATCAACTGTTTTGAGTATTCCCATAGGTCACCTTCTCATCTTCATGTTCTGTAATCATGATACATAATTAAAGAGTTTAACACATTATCTGCATGATTCCTATCATTTAGCGAATTTTTCTAAAAACTTATTGTAATGGTCATCCTTGTTGATACACAAGGTGTTGAACCAGTCAAATCATTGTTGAAATTAATCAAAAAAAGAAAAAACACAGTACATAATGTACTGTGTTTCTCGTTGGTGCCCAGACGCGGAATCGAACCACGGACACGGGGATTTTCAGTCCCCTGCTCTACCGACTGAGCTATCTGGGCGTATATGGCGGAGAGGGAGGGATTCGAACCCTCGTGGGCGTGAACCCTAACGGTTTTCAAGACCGCCCCGTTATGACCACTTCGGTACCTCTCCTTAATATGGTGCACCCACAGGGATTCGAACCCCGGACACCCGCCTTAGAAGGGCGGTGCTCTATCCAGCTGAGCTATAGGTGCATGTTTGGAGCAGAAGACGGGATTTGAACCCGCGACCCTCGCCTTGGCAAGGCGATGCTCTACCACTGAGCCACTTCTGCAAATAAATATGGTGCGGGTGGAGGGACTTGAACCCCCACGAACTAGTCACTAGATCCTAAGTCTAGCGCGTCTGCCAATTCCGCCACACCCGCGTGTTAAAAATTCTTTGGTGGGAGTAATAGGGATCGAACCTATGACCCCCTGCTTGTAAGGCAGGTGCTCTCCCAGCTGAGCTATACTCCCAAAGTTGTGTAGCATTTCTTATAAAAATAAATGGTGACCCCTAGGGGAATCGAACCCCTGTTACCGCCGTGAAAGGGCGGTGTCTTAACCGCTTGACCAAGGGGCCAACTTTTTTAAAAATGGCTCCAAGGGTGGGATTCGAACCCACAGCCTATCGGTTAACAGCCGAGTGCTCCACCGTTGAGCTACCTTGGAACATTATAAACTGGCAACGTCTTACTCTCCCGGGCAGTCGC
>Ga0209272_10000690_pt1 | contig 25232 bp, 24 predicted proteins | sample tdDd002_FD_187125 | JGI IMG/M metagenome (GOLD analysis project Ga0209272, IMG submission 187125) | Marine sediment microbial communities from the Atlantic coast under amendment with organic carbon and nitrate - tdDd00.2 (SPAdes)... | ecosystem: Environmental > Aquatic > Marine > Coastal >... | reverse complement strand
TGACCTGATGCTGATCACTGATCACATCAACTTCGCTGGAACGAACCCACTTATCGGTAAAAATTACGATGAGCTTGGCCCAAGATTCCCTGATTGCTCAGAGATCTACGACAAGACAATAAATAATGAAATTAAAGAAATTGCTAAGAACCTTGGCATCCGTCTTCAAGAAGGCGTTTACCAAATGAATCAAGGCCCAACGTACGAGACGCCTGCTGAAGTAAGAATGGCTCGTGCATTCGGTGCTGATGCTGTTGGTATGTCAACTGTACCTGAAGCTATCGTTGCTCGTCATGCTGGTATTAAAGTTACTGGTATTTCTTGCATCACGAATATGGCTGCTGGTATCCTTGATCAGCCTCTTCACCACGGTGAAGTTGTTGAAACTGCGAATATGGTTAAAAAGACATTTATCCAGCTTGTTCGTAGTTGTGTACCGGTTCTTAAGTAAAAGAATCATAATATAATCGACCATACTACCCGAATCGTTTGCGATTCGGGTTTAGGTTTTAGATTCTGAATCTTTTGATAATCTTATTTATTGTAAAGACTATTTAGGGTATAGTCTTAGGCGGTCAGATGAAAAGAGGGTTTATATAATGAGAATGTACGATATAATCACAAAAAAACGTGATGGACATGAATTAACAACTGAAGAAATTAAGTTCTTCGTTTCAGAATATACAGCTGGAAATATCCCGGATTATCAAGCATCAGCATTCTTGATGGCGATATTCCTACAGAAAATGAATACACGTGAAACTGTTGATTTAACACACGCTATGATGAATTCTGGTGATGTTGTTGATTTGACAGGTATCAATGGCATTAAAGTTGATAAGCACTCTACGGGTGGTGTTGGTGATACAACGACACTGATCCTTGGACCAATGGTTGCAGCATGTGGTATTCCTGTAGCTAAAATGTCAGGACGAGGTCTAGGTCACACAGGTGGAACGCTTGATAAACTTGAAGCTATCGAAGGTTTCCAAATTGAAATCGCGATTAGTGATTTCATCAAAAATGTAAATGAAAAGGGTATTGCGGTTGTAGGTCAAACTGCAAATATTGCTCCAGCTGACAAAAAACTTTACTCACTTCGTGATGTTACTGCAACTGTTGATAATATTTCATTAATTGCTGCTTCTATCATGTCAAAAAAATTGGCTGCTGGAAGTGATGCAATTGTTCTAGATGTTAAGTGTGGCAGTGGTGCATTTATCAAGGAACTTGATGGTGCAATTGAACTATCTGAAGCGATGGTTGATATCGGAAATAACATGAAACGAAATACAATCGGTGTTATCACAGATATGGAGCAGCCTCTTGGTTTTGCAATTGGTAACGCTTTAGAAGTTAAAGAAGCAATTGATACACTTCAAAATAAAGGTCCTAAGGATTTAACAGATCTTGTACTGACTCTAGGTGCTAACATGGTACTTCTTGGTGGTGGAGCTGATACTTACGAAGCTTCCTATGACCTTATAAAGTCTAAGCTTGAAAACGGTGAAGCTTTTGAGAAGTTTAAAGAGTTCGTAGTTGCTCAAGGTGGTAACGTTGCGGTTATTGATGACCCATCAAAATTACCTCAGGCTTCTACTATTATTGAAGTTAAAGCTGAAAAAGCAGGATACCTTGAGTCAGTTCAATCGGATGAAGTTGGTATTTCTGCAATGATGCTTGGTGCAGGTCGTGCGACGAAAGACGATGTTCTTGATATGTCTGCTGGTATTGTACTGAATAAAAAAGTTGGCGATAAGATTGAAGCCGGCGAAACGTTAGCAACTCTTTATACGTGTGACTCTACAAAAGTTGATTCTGCTAAGGAAAGATTCCTGAATGCACTTACTTTCACAGATCACGAAGTTGAAGCTAGAAAGCTGATTAAAGCTATCGTTACAAAAGATGGCGTTACGAAGCTTTAATACACAAATTAACTAAATCAATTATTAAAAGGGAGAGTTCAATTGAACTCTCCCTTTTTGTGTCGTACTTCGTTTGTGTAAGAAGCCAAAGGGTATATTTAGAGTAACCACAATGCATATTATTACAGGAGGTAATAGACGTATGAAGGACTTTGAAATTCAACAAGTGAAGCAAGCCATTTTGAATGAAGTCGAAGGGTATGAGTTTTATAAATTGGCAATGAGTCAGGCGAAAAATGATGATGTAAGAGCTGCGTTTGAAAATTTAGCGAACGAAGAGTTGAAACATGTACAGTGGTTGACTGAGCTGTTTGAAAAACTAAAAGATGGTAAAGATGATTCTTATAAACTTGCAACAATGCCTGAACTGCCCCAGATGGGGATTTTTAAGTGGGATAATATTGACCGCAATAATGCAGGATTAGCAGTTTCAGTATTTGGTATTGGTATGCAAATGGAAGAAGCATCTGTTAAGTTTTACAAAGAAGCTTCAGAAAAAACCAATATTGCAGATGCGAGAAAACTCTATAATATTCTTGCTGAGTGGGAGCAAGTTCATTATGAACAGTTTGCAAAAGAGTATGAATCATTGAAAAAAGAATGGTGGTCAGATCAAAGCTACGCACCATTTTAACAGATTATATTTACTAAGAGCCGCTCTTTAATATTGTACTGGGGCGGCTTTGTTATTATTCATTAAGGGGGTGAACCCATGAAAGATCCATTAAAACCGGACTATATTATTAAAGATGAGAAAACCAAGCAGGACCATAGTGTACAGAACAGAAGTGGATTTTTGTTGTTTGTTATAATTCTTATTTTGCTTATTATTCCGCCACTCATAATCCTGTATGAAAGTTTTTCTAAATCTCATTCTATTGAGAATCTGGTCGGTTGGTACGAAGGTGACTTAACTTTCGAAACTACAGAGAATGACCCTGAAGGATATTATGATAAATACCCTGAGTACTTAATCGCAGGTAAAATACCGGTCGTATTTCGTGTCGAGGCTACAGAAGGCAGCGAAGGGAAACTTACAATTATAGATGCAACATACCGAAGATCAGACATGGAATATAGAATTTGGATCGAAGATGGTAAACTTATTGGTGAACCAGTAGATATAGAACGTGATGTAGAGACAAGACTTGATTTGTTCGGAGAAATCGGAGCTGCCGATTCAACACTAGGTCTCAAGGGTTCTCTTGGTATAAAGGATTTGAACAATGATGCTGTAGCTGTATTTAACTTTATGGCTGATCGCAAGGAAACAGATTTGGAAGTTGAGTTTCTGAATGAACACGGTTTAGGTGTTTTGGTAAGACGCATTCAAAATGCAGTTGAAGTTCCTAATTTAACAGGACTTTGGCTTGATATGGCACCACTACCAGGTATAAGATTTGCTCTCTTTAATGAAGGGAGTGCGTATGATCCAGAAAGAAATCTTAAAATCGAATTTGATCAACCTTCTTTTATCCTGATGTACTTAGATGATGAATATGAAATTGTACCATATAATTTTGACGGAGAAAAATTATATGGTTCTGCTGAGTACCTGATTATGAACAATGGCAAAATATTTGTGACTTCAGATCAAGGTAGTTATTTGATTGATGAAACTGTGTTTACAGGTGATCAACTTATAAAAATCAAAATTGGGGATGTTGATCAGACTCAGATTGCCAGTCGGATTCAAATTGACCTTACGGGGAGTATAGAAATTGATGGATCGGTAGGTTATTTATATCTTGATATAGTCATTGGAGAAAAAGGCCAGACAAGGGTATATAACCTAATGTTACAACTCCTAGATATCTAGGCTGGATCTAAAACAAATTAAATGAAGTGAATAGGCGCCAATGTCCTAATAAAGTTGGCGCTTTTTCTATAGGGGAAGTATTCACATTCTGATATAATAGAACGAAGACACAATTTGGAGGGCTCTATGAATTGTTGTATAATGGAAGACAGTTCGTTACTCGAGAAAGTGATAAATAATCATCCTTCTCTAATAGAACTGCTAAAGATATTTGATGATATTCACAAAGACACAGGTGCTCGATTCTTTTTAGTGGGCGGATTTGTAAGAGATATCTTACTAGGTGTCAGATCATGCGACATTGATATTGCAGTTGAGGGTTCGCTTCAAACTGTCATAGATTACGTGAATCAAAGAATCGATTCTGAATATATTTACTATGAGAGATTCCAAACCGCAACATTAACACTTGAAGATCTTAAAGTGGATTTGATCACATGTCGAAAGGAGTCATATCCTCACGATGGAGCTCTTCCACACATCGTACCAGGTACTTTTGAAGACGATATTTGGAGACGTGATTTTACAGTAAATGCTCTAGCAATTGAAGTTTCAACCAGACATGAATATATGTTGTGTGGACCAAAAGTTGCGAGAGATGATCTTATGAAGGGACAAATTCGAATTCTGCATGAACGTAGTTTTTTTGAAGATCCGACAAGAATTTTTAGAGCCATTCGCTACATGTGTCGTTTGGGCTTTACATTGGAAATAGAAACAAAAAAGCTATTGATTGAAGCTGTCGAAAATGGAGCTCCAAATAAGGTGTCAACTGATCGAATATTTACAGAAATATGCCGTGATCTAAAAGAGAGAGCAGCATACGATATATTGAAAGCTTACCGAGAATGGAATCTTGATCAATACATTGCACCGGATCTTCAACTTCCAGAAAAGTTGAAAGATGATTTGGCTATGCTTGATCGACTTGAATTAAGATTTATTGAAGACACAGAAAGCTTTGACCCATGTGAATTGCGTCTGCTTGCAGTGTTTCATCACAATTATAGTAAATCACAGGATTTTATTGAAAAGTTTCATTTATCCAAGCGTTTCTCAAATATGCTTTTATCAATGGAAAAGCTAGCTGATAGAATTACTAGGACAGAGAGCACGATTAAGAACTCTGAAATTTACTCATATTTCTTAGATGTTCAAGATGAGGTATTGTTAACAATGTATGTTTGTACTGAAACAATGCTTGTCAAAAACATTATTGAACGATATTATACAAAGTTGAAAAATGTAATTAATCCTGTACGTGGTAGCGATCTTCTAAAATTAGGAGTACAACCTGGACCGAGAATAAGAGCCATCTTAGATGACGTCATGATTGCACATTTAGATGGACTAATTGATAGTCGAGATGACGCACTTAAATATGTAGAAGAGTGTATGAAAAGGTGAATGTATGGCATATGAAATAAAGGTGGAAGCATTTGAAGGTCCGTTTGATCTTCTGATTCACCTCATCCAAATAAACGAAATTGAAATTCACGATATTCCAATCCATCAGATAACCATGCAATATCTAGAATTTTTAGATGCAATGCAGGATATGGATATGGATGTTACAAGTGAATTCCTAGTCATGGCTGCCACTTTGATTGAAATTAAATCTAAAATGCTGCTTCCATCTAGGGAAAGTGATGATTATCAAACACAATTTGACCTTGGCGATCCTCGTGCTGATCTTGTTGTGAAGCTTATTGAATATAAAAAATACAGAAATGTGGCTGGTTTTTTAAAAGGCCGTGAGACGGAATTTGGAAAAGTGGTTTTCAAGCCTCAAGAGGATTTAGAACCATTCGTAAGAACTTTTACCAATGACGAACTCAATACGGATATGGAAAGTGACCTTCTTATTGAAGCGGTTAAACGATTGTTATTAAACGTGAACAAAGAAGACCAGGGACGTAAAGATTATTTCCACTCGCTAAAACGCGATCTTTACACTGTCGATCAAAAAATGGATCTTATTCGAGACCGAATACAGTCCGATGAACATATTTTCTTTGAAAGTCTTTTTGACGAAGATATTAATAAATCTGAGATCATAGTAACATTCTTAGCAATACTAGAACTTTTAAAGTTAAAAACTGTACTAATTAAACAAGATAAGATCTTTGATCGAATAGAAATCATTCGTAATAAACAAATGGAGAGTGACGTAATTGGAACATAAGAAAATGAAGTCCATTATTGAATCAATGCTTTTTGTATGGGGTGAGCCGTTATCAATATCTAAACTTTCGGCTATACTACATGCCTCAAGAAAAGAAATCAAAGAGGTTATTCAGGAAATGGCAGATGAGTATGAAACCAATGATCGTGGTGTAAGAATTATCGAAGTGGACAAACATTATCAGCTTACTTCAGCACCTGAGAATCATATATGGCTGCAAGAACTTTGTACGAAATCAAAGAGTAAGGGTTTAAGCCACTCTAGTCTTGAAGTTCTCGCAATAATAGCATATAGACAGCCAATTACACGTTCTGAAATTGAACAGATCCGTGGCGTTAAGTGTGAGAAACCAATCAACCACTTGCTTGAAAGAGATCTCGTTGAAGAAAAAGGACGACTGGATCGAATTGGGAAGCCTATTATTTATGGTACTACAAAAATGTTCCTCACAGGCTTTGGTTTTTCATCATTAAAGGAATTGCCTTCTATTGAAGACTTCCATAACGTTGAATTCCTTCTTAGAAATCTTGAAGAGGAAGAAGAACCAGTAGAAAATAAAAATACGAACTCAAATGAAGAAGTTGTTAAAATAGAAAACGAGGCATCTAAAGATGATTAGACTTCAGAAGTATATGGCATCTTGCGGTGTTGCATCTAGGCGAAAAAGTGAAGAACTTATACTAGATGGTCAAGTAAGAGTGAACGATCAAATCGTAACTGAACTTGGTGTAAAAGTTGATCCGGCTGTTGACCGGGTCTATTTTAATGGTGAACTCATTAAGCCGGAAGAAGAAAGTGTTTATATTCTTCTATATAAACCGACTGGTTATATCACATCAGTTAAAGATCAATTCGGTCGGGAAACAGTGATTGACCTTATTCAAGGTGTAAACGCAAGAATTTATCCGGTGGGTCGTCTTGATTACGATACATCTGGACTGCTTATATTGACCAATGACGGTGATTTAACGAATCAAATAACTCATCCAAGTCATAAAGTTGAGAAAACATATGTGGCCAAAGTTGATGGACGCGTTACGAAAACTGAGGTAATGAGGCTCCAAGAGGGTGTTGATATTGGCGATTATGTCACAGCACCGAGTAAAGCTAGAGTACTGGCGCAAGGTCAAACAAGTACCACGGTTGAATTAACAATTCACGAAGGTAAAAACAGACAGGTTCGACGAATGTTTGATGCTATTGATCATCCAGTTCAAACACTTGAACGAATAGCCATTGGTCGTATAAAAATGGGTGATTTAAAAGTAGGCACGTGGCGACTTTTAACAGATAAGGAAGTTGCTTATTTGAAAGGAGACCGTTAAATGATTACAGTGAAGAAAACAGAAGATAAAGATTTAAAGAGTCTCAAAAAATTTCTAAAGCAGTATAAACTTGAAGATAGTTTATTTATGGATAGATTAGATCAAACCATGATCATCGCTGATGGTGCTGAAATACTTGGATTTGGTTCGTTTGTAAAAAAGGGTGAGTCTGGCATTATTGATGTTATTCTTCTAAGTGAAGATATGCTATGGCCAACAATGGGTGATGGTCTTGTGAAAGCAATGCTGAACACTCTTGATTTACGCGGTGTCAAATCAGCATATCTTTTAACAGACAAGTCGCATATGGATATTATAAAGAAAATAGGACTCAGTCATTCAGACAAAAGTGTTACTGAAGCCCTTTCAGAGATAGAGGCACCATACTTGCTGAAATCTATGGACACTGTCTTTGAAACAAAACTACCTGATTTCTTTGATCACGCTTGTCATTCAAAAGGTCGTGGTTAAGTGAGGAAGTTAAGAACAGCCACGCAAATATTCAAAACGTTGATTGATTCTTTTCTATATGAAGGTATGACAGCTGTAGATTGTACAGTGGGTAATGGACACGATACCCTTTTTCTTGCTCAAAGAGCAGGAGTGAGTGGTCGAGTATATGGTTTCGATGTTCAAGCTTCTGCACTTTCTTCTACTAAAGAGAAAATCGATGGTGAAGAAAATTGTGCACCAGTAAAATTATTTCTAGAAGGCCATGAACATCTGAGTGAGACATTACCGGATGAATTATCTGTCGATATTGTGGTTTATAATTTAGGGTATTTACCTCGACATGATAAGACGATTACAACTATGACAACCACAACCTTAGAAAGTGTTAAACAAGCCATGCAAATTATAAAGCCTGGTGGTGTCGTGAGTATTATATGTTATCCTGGGCATGATGAAGGCTCGAAAGAACTTGATATGTTATCAGTGTTCTTGACGAGTATTGATCAAAGTGAGTTTGATATATTAAAATCAGAGTTTATTAATCAATCAAATCGACCACCGATTTTGTTTTTGATCGAGAAAAGATAGGTATAGTGAACTAGAAATTAAGTGAGAGGTGAACGGATATGAAAGTACTATTAACAAATGATGACGGAATTTACGCTAAAGGATTACGCGCTTTAATAGATGTTTTATCAACAGATCATGATGTTTATGTTGTAGCACCAGCTGTTGAGCAAAGTGCTAAAAGTCATTCCATCACAATGCATCACCCAATAATGGTTAATGAGATTGATATGTATGAAAATGTGAAAGTTGCATACGCAATAGGTGGTACGCCGGCTGATTGTGTAAAGATAGCAGTCGAAGAATTATTAAAAGTGAAGCCTGACATTGTCATTTCAGGAATTAATGATGGTCCAAATCTAGGTAATGATATTATTTACTCTGGTACAGTGGCTGCTGCTGTTGAAGGAAGCTTCTATGGTATTAATTCTGTGGCTGTTTCACTTTGTGGTCGTAGAAATGACGACTTTGTTGCTGCAGCTCAGTTTATAGCAAATCATATTGAGAGTTTTGCTTCAATGACACTGCCTTCTGAAACGGCAATTAATGTGAATGTACCTCAGTTGTCACTATCAGAAATTAAGGGTACTAAAGTTACTTCTGTTGGAGTTAGAAAATACGCTAACACATTTGAGCACAGACATACACCACGTGGTGAAGCGTATTACTGGTTAGCAGGTGAACCTATGGAAGCTGATCAAAATGGAGATTCGGATATTAAAGCTGTTCGCGAAGGTTACGTGAGCGTGACACCGATTCGATTTGACTTCTCATTTAAAGGACTTAACGAGGAGTTAGAACTAATCATCAACAAGTCAGTATAAAGTGGTAATGAACTTTGTGTACTTTTTACAATAGGTTTAACCTTATCTTGTATACAATCTCAGTGATGACGAATAAACGCATGTTTTATTCGTCATTCTTGCTTTTTTGTATCATTGTTTGTACATTATTCGTGATTAGTGAAAGAATTATCATACAACCCTGCAAAAAAACCGTAAAAAAATCCACAAAGCCTGATTTTGGAACATATGGGGAACTTGTGCACAAAACCTATGTTGTCGAATTGTATACGAATGTTAAGGTTTGCAATCCTTCAAGTTCATGCCGGCATGTTTGTGCATCAAAGTAGGTATGTTCTCTATAAGCATTGAAAACACAGCGTAGTCCGACTTTCGAAATTTGGTATAAATGAAGATGTGATGGGTAAAAGTGGATTGTATGCAATTATGCGAGTAATACAACATACTGTTCTTCAAATATACAAAATGACAGACATCTTGCATGAGGAAACGTTTTCTTGTATATCGTGAATTCTATCTTGCATTATCATACAGCTATGCTATTATTGATAACGAAGAACGAAAGAACATACGAGGAGGTCACCATTTTGAGTAATCAACGAGAAAACTTAGAAGTAAAACTCAACAAAGCATGGTGTAAAGGCTGCAACATCTGTGTTGCATTTTGTCCAAAGCAAGTATTAGGTTTAGATTCAAATGATAAAATTGAGATGTTGGATGCTGACAACTGCATTAAGTGCGGTCAGTGCGAGCAAAGATGTCCTGATTTCGCAATATTCCTAGGAGGTAAAGAGTAATGGCTAAGAACTTTAAGCTCCTTTCTGGTAACGAAGCATGTGTAGAAGGCGCTCTATACGCTGGTATGAAATTCTACGGTGGTTACCCAATCACACCATCAACTGAAATCGCAGAGAAGTCTGCAGAGTACTTACCACAAGTTGGCGGTAAATTCATTCAAATGGAAGATGAAATTGCAGGTATTGCTGCTGCTATCGGCGGATCACTAGCGGGTCTTAAGTCGATGACTGCAACATCTGGTCCTGGGTTTTCACTTAAGCAAGAAAACCTTGGTTACGCTGCGATTGCAGAAATTCCACTAGTTGTGGTTAACGTACAGCGTGGTGGTCCATCAACTGGTCTTCCAACTGCACCTGCACAAGGTGAAGTTATGCAAGCTATGTGGGGAACACATGGTGATCATCCGGTGATCGCTGTATCTCCAATGAGTGTTACTGAAACATTCACTGAAACAGTACGTGCTTTCAACCTTGCTGAAAAGTACCGTACACCAGTAATTGTACTGACTGATGAAGTTGTTGGTCACATGAGAGAGAAACTTGAAATTCCAGCTCCTGGTGAGCTTGAAGTTTACGATAGACTACGTCCGGAAGCAGATGATAAAGATTACCTGGCTTACCGCGTAGAAGAAGGCGATCTAGTGCCTAAGATGGCAGCATTCGGTTCTGGACACCGTTACCATGTAACTGGTCTATTCCATGACGAAACTGGCTTCCCATCAAACTGTACAGATAATGCTGAATTTATGTTAGATAGAATGATGAGAAAGGTTTCTGATAACCTTGACGATATCTTGTCTTACGATGAATTCATGACTGAAGACGCTGAGCACCTTATCATTTCTTACGGTTCAACAGCTCGTGCTGCTAAAGCTGCTGTTAAAACGTTGAGAGCTGAAGGTATCAAAGTAGGTCTATTCAGACCAATCACAATCTGGCCTTACCCTGCTGAAAGAACTATCGAACTTGCTAAGCAAGTGAAGACAGTTACAGTTGCAGAAATGAACCTTGGTCAATTAAAGCTTGAAGTTGAACGTGTTGTTAAGGGTGACGCTCCTGTTTATCTTTCTGGTAAAGCAAACGGTGAAGTTCTTGCTCCAAACGACATTATGAAAAAAGTCAAGGAGGTTCTGTAAGATGAATAATCCTATTACTGAAAAATTATTCCGCACGGATCGCCTGCCACACATATGGTGTCCTGGCTGTGGTCATGGTATAATATTGGGAGCACTTGCTCGCACAATCGAAAAGCTTGGCTATAAAAAAGATGACGTGTGTATCGTTTCTGGTATTGGCTGTTCTTCAAGAGCGCCAGGTTACCTAGATTTCAACACACTTCATACGACTCATGGCCGTGCACTAGCATTCGCAACAGGTGTTAAACTTGCGAATCCTAACTTGAAGGTTATTGTAATCTCAGGTGACGGTGATGCATCTGCAATCGGTGGTAACCACCTGATTCACGCATCTCGTCGTAACATTGATATCACTACACTCGTATTCAATAATAATATTTATGGTATGACTGGTGGTCAGTACTCACCAACAACTCCTACAAACGAGTTTGGTACGACTGCACCTCACGGTAACATCGATAAGCCATTTGATATTGCACATCTTGCTGCAAGCGCAGGAGCAACGTACGCTGGCCGTACAACTGCTTTCCACGTAACTCAAATGGAAAAAATGATGGAAAAAGCTCTTGAGCACAAAGGTTTCTCTTTGCTTGAAGCAATTAGTACTTGCCCAACTTACTATGGACGTAAGAACAAAAAAGGTTCTGCTGCCAACATGATAAAGTACTTAAAAGATAACTTTATTGATGTGAAGGTTGCTGAAAAGCTTCCAGCAGAAAAAGTTGCAGGTAAGCATCTAATGGGCGAATTCAAGTGTGTTGAAGAACCAGAATACACAGCTCAATACCAAAAAATCATCGATCGATTAGCGGAGGATAAATAATATGAATCATATTGAAATGCGACTCTCTGGATCTGGTGGACAAGGTTTGATCCTTGCTGGAATCATTCTTGCAGAAGCTGCACTTTTAGATGGAAAGAATGCTATTCAATCTCAAAGTTACGGTCCTGAAGCACGTGGTGGCGCGAGTAAAGCTGAAGTTATCATCAGTGATAACGAAATCGATTTTCCAAAAGTTCAGTCGCCGGATCTGATCCTGGCGTTGACTCAAGTTGCCAGTGACAAATATATTACTACTATTAAAGAAGATGGTATCGTCGTTGTTGATGAATCAATCGAACTACCATCAGACTTGAAAGCTAAGCGAATTGTACAAGTACCGATTATGAAGACTGCTTCCGAAAAAGTGGGTAAATCAATCGTTGCTAACATCGTCGCACTTGGTCTTATTGCAGGTCTTACAAACTGTGCTACCAAAGATAGTGTATTTGAAGCTGTACTAAGCCGAGTTCCAAAAGGCACAGAAGACTTGAATAAATCAGCGCTTGAAGAAGGTTATCGTCTGGCGGCGGCTCAATAAATTTCAAGGAGCTAATTCATATGACGGATCCGAATAACGATTTGCTAAAGCGTATTGAAGGTAATTACTTCAAGCTAAGCAAGGGCCAAAAGAGAATTGCCGACTACATATTCCAGAATTACGACAAGGTTGCTTTCATGACTGCGTCTACACTTGGAGATATAGTAGGAGTCTCTGAATCAACAGTAGTAAGATTTGCTAACGCTCTTGGGTATGATGGATACCCGAAGCTCCAAAAAGGACTTCAGGAATCTATTAAAACCAAACTTACGACTGTACAGCGTTTCGAAATGTCGAAAGACCTCGATATTGGGGAAAGTACACTGAAAAAGATCATGACTTCGGATATTGATAATATTCGAAAGACGCTCGAGATGATAGACGAACAGACTATCCAAAATATCGTGATGTCTCTTCATGATTCAAAGAAAGTATTTGTAATCGGCAACAGAAGTTCGTCAGTAATTGCAAATTACCTCGGATTCTACCTTAACTTTATTGTTGATGACGTTCATGTCATTCCAAGTGGACCAAATGAGGCGTTTGACCAGCTGATAAATATATCAAAGGATGATTCTCTTATAGTGATATCATTCCCAAGATATTCTAAAAAGACTTTTGATGTTGTGAATTTTGCGAAAAGCCAAGGTGCAACTATTATTGGATTAACAGATTCGTCTATGGCGCCGTTAGTTCCAATGGTGGACCACTGTCTATTTGCAAAATATAACATGAATACTTTTATAGATTCGCTTGTGGCTCCAATGAGCTTAATTAACGCGCTTATCATTGCTCTAAGTATTAACGAGAAGGATCGCGTTGAAGAAAAATTCCAGAAGCTAGAAACAATCTGGGACGAGTATAAAGTATATAATCCTAAATAACATATTTAAGCCTGCGCATCGTTGCGCAGGCTTTAGATTGCTCATTTTTGCGAAATACCGCGTTGTTGGCTCATTCCAATCAAGTCACGTATGTTATACGCTCCTTGCTTGGGCTTCGCCTACGCCTTGTCTTTCGCAAAACTGAGCAATCTATGCTTATATGTTTTGTGAAATGCTGCGTTATTGGCTCAGTCCAATCAAGTCACGTATGTTATACGCTCCTTTCTTGGACTTCACCTACGCCTTGTCTTTCATAAAACTGAGCAATCTGAAATTATAAGTTTTTCTGTAATCTGAGAATATGAGGTTTTACAAAACCAAAATATATTTACCAAATGGTTCAACTGACTGCATCTGCTTGTTATGTGAACAGATTTAGGTTATAATTTGGTTTGGTAAATAAACAGTGTCATAAATATAAAATGACTCTGTGAAATATTAATGGAGGTTAGGGTTATGCAAATTGCAGTAGACGGACCAGCAGGTTCAGGAAAGAGTACTATCGCAAAGTTAATCGCAGAAGAGCGCGATATCACATATTTAGATACAGGTGCTATGTACAGGGCTGTAACGCTTAAACTGCTTGAGTTAGACGTTGACTTCAGTGATCTGGAGCTGATAAAGTCTACCCTTAGTAACATGGCGATCGGCTTTGAAGGCAATAACCTGATACTTGATGGCAAAGATGTTAGTGAAGATATTAGAATGCAAAAAATCAATGATAATGTTTCAGCTGTTGCGGCAGTGAAATTTGTAAGAGTTGATATGGTAAGAAGACAGCAAGAGATCGCTTCTAATCAATCAATCATTATGGATGGTCGCGATATCGGCACAAAGGTACTTCCGAACGCTGACGTCAAAATTTATCTGACTGCTTCTATAGAAGAAAGAGCTGAAAGACGTCACAAAGAAATGACGGATAAAGGAATCGATGTTTCATTCGATGAGATTTGTCAGTCTATTGCAGACCGTGATAGACAAGATATGAGTAGAAAAGAGTCTCCGCTTGTTAAAGCCGATGGAGCTGTAGAAATCGATACAACGGGTATTTCAATTAAAGAGGTCGTAAAGCTTGTTATTCATGAAATGGATAAGGTAGGCGTGGCGTAATGAAATATATCTTAAGAATGATAATAAAACTTTATTATATTGTTTTTTTCAGGGTAGAAGTGAGAGGGACTGAAAACTGGAAAACTGGAGAGGCTAAAGTTATATGTTCAAATCATATAAGCCAGCATGATCCGACTGTGATCGGTTCATATATTCCTGAGTTCGTTCGTTTCATGGCAAAACATACTTTATTTAAACATTGGTACGCTGATAAGTTCCTGCGCTATGCGGGTGGTTTTCCTGTTAATAGAGAGATAAATGATCTAGGTGCTGTTAAAACGGCTCTGAAGGCGTTAAAAGCCAATGAGAGCGTTTTGATATTTGCAGAAGGCACACGCAATAAAACTCGGGAACCGTTAGAGGTTAAGGCGGGAGTAGCTATGATTGCCATAAAGTCAAAAGTGCCAATACAACCGATCACTGTTGACTCTACTTACAAGCTTTTTTCTAAAGTTATTATTACAATTCATCCTATTCTTGATATGTCAGAATATTATGGATGTAGGTTGAGTAATGATGAATATCAGCAGATTGCTCAAAATGTAATCAATGATATATACAAAGATGTGAAGCTTTTTTATACAAAGGAGCGATTCCAGTGAAAATAGAAGTTGCAAGACACTCTGGTTTCTGTTATGGTGTAGAACGAGCAATAAAAATTACTGAAGAAGCAAATCTGGGAGAAAATAGTATTTATACATTTGGACCGCTTATCCACAACGAACAAGTTGTGCAAAAACTTGAAAAATCTGGTATAAAAGCTGTAGATCAAGTAGATGAAGCGCAGGATGGAACACTTATTATTAGATCGCATGGTGCACCTCAATCAGTTTTAATCGAAGCTGAGACGAGGGGAATTGAAGTCATCGACGCGACTTGTCCATATGTTAAAAAAATTCAAGAAAAAGTTAATGGATTTTTTAATAAAGGTTATGCTATAATAATTGTCGGTGATTCAAATCATCCTGAAGTTGTAGGAATTAATGGCTGGTGTAATAACCAAGCAATAATCGTTAATTCAATTGAGGATGCTGAAAAAGTTGAAGACAATGGTCCAACGTGTATGGTTGTTCAAACAACATTCCGTTATGAGATTTACGAAAAGATCCTTCAAGTCTTAGAAAATAGAATTGAAGAGATCGTCGCATACAACACGATATGTGCAGCGACCTCCAAACGCCAAAATGCGGCACTGGATTTGGCTAAGCGAGTAGATGCTATGATCGTCATTGGCGGTAAACATAGCTCAAATACCGTGAAGCTAGCGCAAATTTGTGCCGGTGTATGCAAAAATACCTATCATATTCAAACTTATTTCGATTTAATGGTACATTTTCTCGAAAAGTGTGATAAGATAGGAATAACGGCTGGTGCGTCGACACCTGATTGGGTTATTGATGAAATTATTCATAAATTGGAGAAAGCAGATGCTTCTCCCTGATCAATGGTCAATATGACCGTTGTTCTAAAATGAGCGTGAAGCTATATCCAGGCTGATCATTCATAATAATCGAAGGCGAGGTAAAGTGGATGGAAGATAATATGACTATGCAAGACATGATGGACTTAATGGAGGATTCTTTTAAGGTTCCTAGAAAAGGCGATGTCCTAAAGGGCAAAATCGTTCAAGTAAACAAAGACGAAGTTGTAGTTAACATTGGATATAAATCTGACGGTATTGTTCCGGAGAGAGAAGTATCAAGTGATCCTAACAGCGAAGTTTTGAGCACGCTTGTAGAAAATCAAGAAATTGATGTATACGTTATGCGTTCAGACGACGGTGAAGGTAATGTTCTTCTTTCAATGAAGCGCGTTTCAATGTTCAAAGATTGGGACGAACTTGAAGAGATTCAAAATAAAGAAGAAACTGTTGAAGTACGTACATCAGAAGCTGTTAAAGGCGGAGTTGTTGCTTACTACAAAGAAGTTCGCGGTTTCATTCCTGCATCTCACCTAGCTATTGGCTACGTGAAGGACCTTAATGAGTTCGTTGGTAAGACTCTAGAAGTTAAAATCATCGAGTTCAACAAAGGCAAGAAAAAGATTGTCTTCTCTCGTAAGGCTATCGAAGAAGTTTCACTAAGAGCTAAAAAAGCTGAGCTTTGGGCTAAGATTGAAATTGGACAAGTTATGCAAGGTGAAGTTAAGCGTATCACTAACTTTGGTGTATTCGTTGACATCGGCGGCGTAGACGGTCTAGTTCACATCTCTGAACTTTCTTGGGGTCGTGTAAAGTCTCCTAAAGAGATCGTTAAAGTTGCTGACATGGTAGACGTTAAGATTCTTAGCGCTGACAAAGAAACTGAAAAAGTTTCTCTATCTATGAAGCAAGTTAAAGCTGATCCTTGGACTACTTTTGCTGATCGTTACGAAGTAGAAGGCATCTACGAAGCTAAGGTTGTAAACCTTACAGATTTCGGTGCTTTTGTTGAGCTAGAGCCAGGCGTTGAAGGTCTTGTTCACATTTCTCAAATCTCTCACAAGCGTGTAGAGAAGCCATCTGACGAACTTAAAGTTGGCGATCTGAGAGACGTTAAGATTCTTGAAGCTGATGCTGAAGCTAAGAAGCTTAAGCTTTCTATGAAAGAAGCAATGGACGCTCCTGTAGCTGACGACGCTTCTGACGCAGAGTAATTTTAATTTAAACTAAGAGAGTCGTATTTATACGACTCTTTTTTTATGTTCATATCTTTATTAAACTCTCCTAAACTGGTACAATAGAGAAAAGGTCATAGTTATTACCATGTACAATAGGGGTAATTGGCTGATAAAGAGAGAATACTAGTTAAGGAGTTGTCCTATGGAAGGCTATGAAAAGTTTAAAGAGCAAATATTCAAATTGACAGGATTAGATCTGTCGTTATATAAAGAACGTCAAATGAAGAGACGTATAGAGTCATTAATTAAGCGCCATCAAATTGATACGTACGAGAATTATTTTAAGGTTCTTAAAAGTGATAAAGAGATATTTGATGAGTTCGTAAATTATTTGACGATAAATGTTTCTGAATTCTTTAGAAATCCAGGACAATGGGATATTCTTATTGAAACAGTAATCCCTGAACTTATGAAGAGGAATAAACGCTTGAAAGTATGGAGTGCTGCATGCTCAACTGGAGAGGAACCATATACACTTGTTATGGCTCTCAGTCGTCTCATGCCATTATCAAGCATTAAGATTCTTGCTGTTGATATTGATAAAGAAGCAATCAACAAAGCCAAATCTGGTGTGTACTCAAAGAAGAGTATTGAGAATGTGCCTGATGATTTCAAAAAGAAATACTTTGAACCAATTGGATCAAGCTTTAAGATTTCAGATGAGATTAAGAAATGTGTTGAGTTTAAGAATTTTAACCTTCTAAAAGATCCGTATCCAAAGGACCATGATCTTATTGTATGTCGTAATGTCATGATCTATTTTACAGAAGAAGCTAAAGAAGAAATGTACCATAACTTTAATGGAGCTCTTAAAGAGAAGGGTGTATTATTTGTAGGTAGTACAGAGCAAATTATCCTGCCGCAAAGATATAACTTTAAAGCGCTGAAAACATTCTTCTACCAGAGAGATACTAAATAGTCAAGACCCAAAAGTGTGATTTTTTAATAAAAATCACACTTTTTTTATGTACTTCCTATATTGGATAAATTGCCCTGAAATCTTGTAATATCAACCTGTTGATGGGAAAATAGGTTGAATGTCTGAAACCAAAACATAATTTAGTGAATAAACAAAGCTTTGGATAACTTTCTGGAAATCCCTACGGGACATGAATGGTCCACAAGGTGGAATGTTATCGTAGGAATTTAAATGAGTAAATAGAATTTTCTATTGACTATTGCAGGTTTGTCTGTATCTTGAAACCGATTGAAACCGATTGAAAACTGAAATGTATATTGTATTTTTATTCAAATTATATGCAAAAAAGTGAGTGAAAAAATTATGATTTATGGTAGAATGAAAACAGGCTATGTCAACATATTACAAAGATACATAGCATGTTGTGGGATAAAATAAAATAAGATTAATTTCTAAGGAGAGTTTATTTATGAGTAATCCAATTCTTTCAACTCACTTTGAATCAAGAAAACCTTCAGCAGTGAGATTGGCACAAATGAAATTTGACGAGCGTAAAGTTAAACCGGAAGCGGTAATCAATGTGGGTATTGGTAATGTATCACTTCCAACAAATCCTGCTATGATGAAGAGAATGTTTGCACTGGATGCGCCTGAAAGCCCATTTGCAAAAGGCGTTGTAAGATATTCTGGTACAGCAGGTACTGTAGAATGTCAGAATGCTTTTAAAAATATTCTTCACTGTGAAGGTTTTGACACGAGCAAATTACACGTTCAAATTACTGATGGTGGATCTTCGGGTATGGAACTATTATTAATCGGTGCTTGTGGCCCAGCCGGTACAGATGAAAAACCTCTTATGATGATTGACCCTGCATACACAAATTACATATCTTTTGCACAAAGACTCGGACGCACAACTGTTACTGTAAAGCGTGAGTTAGGTGAAGATGGTAACTTTAATCTACCAGAATTGAATAAAATTGAAGATGCAATTAAGGAGCACAATCCTGGAGCACTTCTGGTTATTCCTTATGACAATCCTACAGGACAGCTTTACAATCACGAAACACTTGTTGATCTAGCAAAGCTTTGTGTGAAGTACAACATGTGGATGGTTAGTGATGAAGCATACCGTGAGTTGTATTATGAAGAAGGCAAAGACCTTGTGAGTATCTGGGGTCTTACAGACGCAGAAATCCCTGGTATCGAAGGCAGAAGAATTAGTGTTGAGACTGCATCAAAGGTGTGGAATGCATGTGGCCTGAGAATTGGTGCTGTTATTACAGATAACCCTGATTTCAACAATCGTTCTGTTGCTGAATATACTGCAAACCTATGTGCAAACGTTATTGGACAGTATATCTTCGGCGCACTAGCACATGAAAGCAAAGAGCAAATTGCTTCATGGTGCGGCGATATTCGCGGTTACTATAAAGAGCATATCATGAAAGCTTACAATGGTTTTAAAGAGCAAGAGCCTGGTCTGATTGTATCAAGCCCAGATGCTTCTATATACACAGTTGTTGATGTTAGAAATGTAGTAAAACCTGGTTTCACTGCAATTGATTTTGTTTTATACTGTGCTCAAAAAGGTGCTGTGGATATTGATGGTGTAGAAACAACGCTTCTTGTTGCACCAATGAACGGATTCTATGACATCGAAGCAGGTGCAGATAATCCTGGAAATAACCAGTTTAGAATTTCATTCGTAGAAACTCCAGAGAACATGGCAAAAATTCCTGAACTTTTTGTTAAGCTTCTAAGAGCTTTTGAAGCACAAAGATAATATATATTTAGAAATTTATTGATTCAAATACTTGAGGTCATCATGAAAATGGTGACCTCTGTTTTTTTGTCCTTTTTGAACAAAACAAAAAAAGAAAGGAAGCTCTTTAAAAGAGCTTCACAGTCTTAAATCAATACTACCACCAAGATGAGGCTGAACACTTTGTTCAAGAGCCTTTACCATTTCATCGCTTTGAACTTTAGCTGTGTCCATTGAAAGCTTTGCAACACTCAAACTCACTGCCTGAGCTAATTTCATTTGACTCATACCCGTGGATAATGCGGCGATATCCATAAAGGCCTCCCTTCATCTACATCAACCTATAGTATTTATCGGCAAGATTTGAGTGGTACTTTAGAAAATAAATAATATTCCACTATTCAGATTAGAGTGAATTATTGCACTTAAATGATATACTATAGAAGATTCTCAAATTTCTTAATGAAGGATAGGAGGGCCACATGGATATTCAATTCTATGAAACCTTTTTGGAAGTGGCAGATACATTAAACTTTAGAGCAGCAAGCGAAAATCTTAAGGTTGTACAATCGACGGTATCTAATAGAATACAAGCACTTGAAGAGTTTTATGGACAACCTCTATTCAATCGTTCCAATAAAAAAGTTGTGCTATCGAACGCAGGCAAGGTGTTAAAACCGTATGCTCTTAGAATGACTATGCTTCAAAAGGAAGCACTTATTCAAACGAAATCATTGACTGAAAAAAAGGGCCAGCTTCGTATTGGAGTTGAACCGTCAATTTACCATGGAGATGTTGTTGAACTCATCAGGTTGTATTCAAAAGAGAATAAAGAGGTTTCTCTAAAAGTGCAGCTTGATTCCTCTAAAATACTGCTTAAAAAATTAGAAGACGGACTTATAGATATTGCATTTGTTTACAATAAGTCAGTAAGCTCTGGTATTGACTTTGTGCCTCACCAAAGAGATGTTCTGATATTTGCAGTTGACCAAAGCTTGATACCTGAAGATTCTAGTACGGAGGCTCTTTTAACTAAAGAAAGTCTTCTTGGAATGGACATTGTTCTTATTAAATACAGTGATAATTTTATGAAGTGGATCCATCGATTTTTCCCTGAGGAATTTGAATATGCAATGGAACTGGATGCGAGTGCAAGTCCTATTGATCATATATCCGGATTGGGACGTACAGGCTTTATTTTGGAGTCAGAATTTAATAAACATCCATTGAAAGAGACCGTTGCATCTGTTCGTATTAAAGGTGTAGATATGCCTTATTTCCAGAGCTATATTGCATATAGAAATCAAAATGAAAAGCGAGTTGAGCTGATGTCATTTATGGAATGTTTAAGCCGACAAAAATAGTAGGATATATGGCGAAAGGACAAGACTTATGTTATAATAAATTTTGCTGTATATAACATTTGGAGTGTGTAATTCACTTATTGGATAATATGGAATATTATATGATCCAAAGCACTATTGTAGGAGGCTATCTTTTGAGTAAAAGAAAACATATAGAACCAGCAACGGAAGTAATTTTGAAGAATCAAGCTGTTATGAATCAGTTGCGTATTAAAAACGACGAAATTACAGATACTTTAAATAGAAAATTAAAAGCAAACATTACAACGTATGGTTGTCAAATGAATGAGCATGATTCTGAGAAACTTCATGCTATGTTGAATAACATGGGTTATGAAATAGTTGATACACGCAATAATGTGGATCTGGTTATTTTTAATACGTGTTGCGTGCGTGAAAATGCAGAACTTCGTGTCTATGGTAACCTTGGAAAGCTCAAAGCAGACAAACTTAAGAATCCCGATATGGTGATTGCTGTTTGTGGATGTATGATGCAGCAGCCGCACGTTGTCGAAGAAATAAAGAAGAAATACTCACATGTGGACCTGGTGTTTGGTACACATAACCTTCATAATTTCCCGAGTCTACTTCACGATGCCTATGATCAGTCTAACGTTCTAGTGGAAGTTTGGGATCATGAGGGTGAAGTTATCGAAGGTTTAGAGTCAAAACGTAAGTTTGGCTTAAAAGCATTTGTGGATGTTATGTATGGATGCAACAATTTCTGTACGTACTGCATCGTGCCATATACGCGTGGTCGAGAGCGAAGCCGTGAAGTTGAATCAGTTCTCACTGAAGTCAAAGAGCTGGTTTCAAAAGGTGTTAAAGAGGTCACTCTATTGGGTCAAAATGTCAATTCTTATGGAAAGACTCTTGAAGAAGATATTGATTTTTCAGACCTTATAAGAATGGTGAATGATATTGAAGGGATTGAACGTATTCGTTTTATGACGTCTCATCCTAAAGATATATCAGACAGATTGATCGATGCGATTGTTGAGTGTGAACATGTTTGTGAACACGTTCATTTACCTGTGCAAGCGGGCAGTGATTCATTACTGAAACGAATGAATAGAAAGTACGATCGTGAACATTATTTGAATATTGTTGAGAAGATCAAATCAAGAATTCCTGGTGTTTCACTGTCTACTGATATGATCGTCGGTTTCCCAGGGGAGACAGATGAAGAATTCTTAGACACCATGGATCTTATTAAGCAAGTTGAGTACGACGCAGCATTTACATTTATATACTCAAAGAGAACAGGTACACCTGCTGCTGAAATGGATAATCATATTGACGATAAGTTAAAGCATGAGCGTTTCAATATTATGCTTGCTGAAATAAATAAAATTATTAGAGAGAAAAATGATTCATTTAAAGACACCGTTGTAGAAGTTCTAGTAGAAGCGGTATCGTCTAAAGATGATACCGTTGTAACTGGAAGAACGCGTGGGAATCGTCCTGTAAACTTTAAGGGTGGCAAGGAACTTGTTGGTCAAATAGTGTCAGTCAAAGTAACTGTACCAAAAGGCCACTCCCTTCAAGGAGAATTGGTTGAAACGCAAACAATTCAAAGTGTAACAGCGTAAATTAAAAGTAACATTGGCAATGAATCTTGCCATTAAATACTGAAATGTGAATGACTCCTACCAGATGAGTGTAAATCGTCTGGTAGGAGTTATTTTTATATTAAAAGTTGATAAGTTCTATCAACTAGCAAGCTAAAGTCTCCCAAAATTATGTTATAATTATATTTCGAGAAGGTGACTAGGAGGCCGAAATGGCAAAGAAAAAAGGCAAATTAACGCCAATGATGCAGCAGTATTTTGAAATAAAAGAAAGATATAGTGATTATATATTATTTTATAGATTGGGCGACTTCTATGAGATGTTTTTTGAAGATGCAATTGTTGCGTCTAGAGAACTGGGAATAACCTTAACTGGCAGAAATTGCGGTTTAGAAGAGCGAGCTCCGCTTTGTGGCGTTCCTTTCCATGCTGCAGAAGGTTATATGGGTCGAATGATTAAAAAAGGCTTTAAAGTGGCCGTGTGTGAGCAAATCGAAGATCCTGCACAAGCCAAGGGTCTTGTGAAAAGAGATGTTGTTCGTATTATCACACCAGGAACGGTCATAGAGCCGGGAATGCTTGATGAAAAGACAAACAATTATGTTATGGCTGTGTATGAATCAGATGAAGGTACAGGTATTGCTTTTGCAGATATCACAACCGGAGATTTAAAAGCCACTGAGTTTTCATCTTCAATGGACTATCAGAAAATAACGGATGAAATTCTGAAAATTTCACCTCGTGAAATACTAATTTCTGACTCTATGAATGAACACAACATCGTAATGTCGACTATTGAAAAATACGAGCATTTTATGATTTCGAAATATGCAGACTCTGCATTTAAATCAGAAAATGCACATGAAACTATAAAGCGATTGTTCAAGGTTTATTCTGCGGATGGTATTGGGCTTGAATCAGACCCGATTATTTCTGCAGTCGGGGGCTTAATGTCCTATATTGAAGAGACTCAAAAGGTGCCGCTTGTTCATCTGGACAATGTGGATGTATATCAGCCAGAGCATTTTATGGTTCTTGATAAATTCACCAGACGAAATCTTGAATTGACTGAGACCATGCGCGGTAAAGATAAAAAAGGTTCACTTTTATGGGTTCTTGATAAAACCGCGACGTCGATGGGTGCAAGAACCATTCGAAGATGGATTGAAGAACCATTGCTGGATAAGAACAACATTATTAAGCGTCAAGACGCCGTTGAAGCACTTTGTGACGATATTGTTTTTAGAGATGAACTGAAAGAGAATCTAACGGCTATTTATGACTTGGAAAGATTGTCATCAAAGCTCGTTTACAACAATGTGAATGCTAGAGATTTGATTGCACTTAAGAACTCTTTGGCAGTGCTTCCGAATATTATAGAGCTTCTTGAAGAGCAGCCTTCAGGTGTTTTAAAAGACCTGTTAGAGCAGATTGATCCTTTGACTGACCTACACGGTCTGATTGAGAGTTCGATTGAAGAAGAGCCGCCTATCAGCTTACGTGAAGGTGGAATTATTAAGACTGATTATGATCCGGAAATTACGGAACTTCGAGATGCGATTTTAAACGGCAAGAACTGGATCATGAACATTGAAACAAGAGAAAGAGAAAGAACCACGATAAAAACATTGAAAATAGGATTTAATAAAGTGTTTGGTTATTATATAGACGTGACGCGTGCGAATGGGCATCTCGTTCCAGATGATTACGAACGTAAACAGACGCTGGCCAATTCTGAAAGATATATCACACCTGAATTAAAAGAAATTGAAGAAAAAGTACTTGGTGCTGAAGAGAAAATTGTTGCACTGGAATATAAATTGTTTGCTGTACTTCGAGATCAAATTCTGGAGCATGTTGGACGAATTCAAAAGACAGCAAAAGCGATTTCTGCACTAGATGCACTTCAATCATTTGCTCTTGTAAGCTCAAGAAATAACTATACGAGACCTGTGGTTAGTGAAGACGGTGAACTCATGATCCGCGAAGGCCGTCATCCTGTGGTAGAGCGTATTGCTGCCAATGAATTATTTGTGCCAAACAACACGAGCCTAGATCACGATGAAAATCAGTTTTATATTATTACGGGTCCTAACATGGCCGGTAAGTCTACGTACTTACGCCAAGTTGCACTTATAACGCTTATGGCGCAAATCGGTTGTTTTGTACCTGCAGAGTTTGCTGAGATCGGCATTGTGGATAGAATATTTACCCGTGTTGGTGCCTCTGATGACCTTTCACAAGGACAATCGACCTTCATGGTTGAAATGTCAGAGCTTGCAAATATTCTTCATAACGCAACATCAAAATCATTGATTATACTTGATGAGATCGGGCGTGGAACCTCAACCTATGATGGATTATCCATAGCGTGGGCTGTTGTTGAATACTTAACTGAGCAGGGTGGTGTAGGCGCAAAGACAATGTTTGCAACGCACTATCATGAGTTAACTGAACTTGAAGGAAGATTCCATGGCGTTAAGAACTTCTGTATATCTGTAAAAGAAGTGGGCGACGACATTGTGTTCCTTCATAAAATCATTCGTGGAGGCGCAAATCAAAGTTATGGCATACAGGTTGCCAAACTTGC
>Ga0209272_10000689_pt1 | contig 25243 bp, 15 predicted proteins | sample tdDd002_FD_187125 | JGI IMG/M metagenome (GOLD analysis project Ga0209272, IMG submission 187125) | Marine sediment microbial communities from the Atlantic coast under amendment with organic carbon and nitrate - tdDd00.2 (SPAdes)... | ecosystem: Environmental > Aquatic > Marine > Coastal >... | reverse complement strand
GATAAGAATATTGATCAAGCCAAACATGATTATAAAGAAATATTAAATGCTATTGAAGTGCTTAAAAAGGACTATATGGACTTCAAAGAAAAGTATCAATATATTCTAAGAGAACAAATTGATGTTTTAGATCGACTTGTCGTAGAAGATGAGTTGACGGACGTTTAAATTTCAGTTATAATGCATATATTAATAGAGACGTAGACGAAGATAGACTTTTAATAATGTTCAAAGAGAGCTGATGGTTGGTGTGAATCAGTAACATATTAAAATGGATGATCACTTCCGAGTTGTAAGGATGAATTAATTAGTTCTTTCCGGTTTAAAACCGATATCATTAAATGAAGAGGCTTTATGCAACTTGGGTGGTACCGCGGAAATATTTCGTCCCTTGACAAACTTGTCAAGGGATTTTTTAATACCTTGATCGTTGCATTTTATCGATGAAATTATTAGTACAATAAAGAGTTCAAAAGGAGAGAGAGTATGTCGAAGTATAACGAACTTTCTAATAAGAAGATCTTTGAAACAGAAAAAGAGATCGCAAGTTATTGGGAGAATATTGATCTTTTACATTTAAGTGTAGAAGAAAGATCAGAAGAAAAGAATTTTGTATTTTATGATGGACCACCAACAGCTAATGGTAAGCCAGGCATTCACCATGTTATTTCAAGAGCTCTAAAGGATAGTGTTTGTCGTTATAAAACAATGAATGGCTATAGAGTAAAAAGAAAAGCTGGTTGGGATACACATGGATTACCAGTTGAGATTGAAGTAGAAAAGAAGTTAAGTCTTAACAATAAAACAGAAATTGAGAATTACGGATTAGCAAACTTTAACGATAAATGTCGTGAGTCTGTATTTGAATACGAATCTCAATGGAGAGAAATGACAAAGCGTATGGCTTATTTAATTGATTTGGATAATCCGTATATTACATTAGATAACAATTACATTGAATCTGTATGGTGGATCTTGGATCAATTTAACAAACAAGATTACATCTATGAAGGTCATAAAATTTTACCTTACTGTACAAGATGTGGTACTGGACTAGCGTCACATGAAGTGGCTCAAGGATACCAGGAAATCAAATCACAGACAGTTGTTGCTAAATTCAAACGTGTAGATGCTGATGAGTATTTCTTGGTATGGACAACAACGCCTTGGACTCTTCCATCAAACGTTGCTTTAGCTGTACATCCAAATGAAACTTACATCAAAGCCAAGCAAAATGATGAAGTGTTTATTATTGAAAAGAAATTAGCATCACAAGTAATGGGTGCTGAGTATGAAATATTAGAAGAAATGAAAGGTACAGATCTTGAGCATATTGAATATGAGCAACTTCTTCCTTTCGTTGAAGCAGATAAAAAAGGTTTCTATGTAACATTAGCTGATTTTGTTACTACAGAAGATGGTACTGGTATTGTACATATCGCACCAGCATTTGGTGAGGATGACTACAATGTAGGTAGAAAATACGATTTACCTGTTCTTCAACCGGTTGGTGAAGATGGTAAATTTACAACAACACCTTGGGAAGGTAAGTTTGTAATGGATGCTGATTTAGACATTACGATTTACTTAGGTGAAAATAACAAAGTATACAAAAAAGAAAAAATGATGCATAACTATCCGCATTGCTGGAGATGTAATACACCACTTTTATACTATGCTAAACCAAGCTGGTATATCGAAATGACAAGACTGAAAGAACAATTGATTGAAAACAACGATACAGTTAATTGGTTCCCTAACTATGTTGGTGAAAAACGTTTTGGTAACTGGTTGGAGAACTTAAATGACTGGGCAATTTCTAGAACGAGATACTGGGGTACACCACTTCCAATCTGGAAATGTGACTGTGGTCATAAAGTGTCTGTTGGTTCAAGAGCTGAGTTGATTGAAAGAGCGATTGAAGATATTGATGAGAGCATCGATCTTCATAGACCACATGTGGATAACATCCATTTCAAATGTGATAAATGTGATGGTACAATGACAAGAACTGTTGAAGTTATTGACTGTTGGTTTGATTCAGGGGCAATGCCTTTTGCACAACAACACTACCCGTTTGAAAATAAAGAGAACTTCGATACGTTATTCCCAGCAGATTTCATCTGTGAAGGTATTGACCAAACTAGAGGTTGGTATTACTCATTACTTGCTATTGCTACATTTGTTAAAGGTGCTTCACCTTATAAAAATGTTTTAGTTAATGACTTGATCTTAGATAAATTCGGTAAGAAAATGTCTAAATCAAAAGGTAATGGTGTGGATCCGTTTGAATTATTCGATAAGTACGGTGCTGATGTTGTAAGATGGTACTTATACTATGTATCTCCAGCATGGACGCCGACTAAATTTGATGAAGAGGGCGTTCAAGAAGTAGAAAGTAAATTCTTCAGAACAATTAAGAACGTATACAACTTCTTTACACTATATGCCAATACAGATGGTATCAATGTAAAAGATTTCTATGTAGAACCGGAAGATAGACCTGAGCTTGACAGATGGATCTTATCAAAGCTTAATAATGTAATCAAAAATGCCAGAAAAGATATGGAAGTCTTTGATACAACAAGAGTTGTTAGAGGTTTACAAGAATTTGTAAATGAAGATCTTTCTAACTGGTACATCAGAAGATCAAGAAGACGTTTCTGGGATTCTGAATTAACTGAAGATAAAAAAGCGGTTTATAATACTACTCATGAAGTACTGGTTACAATCTGTGAGTTAGCAGCACCGTTTGCACCATACTTAACAGAAGAGATTTATAGAAATCTTACAGGAGAAAGATCTGTTCATTTAGCTTTATATCCTGAAGTAAATGAAGCATTAATTAACCCAAGAACTGAAGAGAGAATGGATTTAATCAAGTCTCTTGTAACACTTGGTAGAGCAGCTAGAGAATCTGTAAAGATTAAAGTACGTCAACCTATTGCTCATGTTATGTTAGATGGTAAATACAAATCAGTAATTGAAGATTTATCTGATCTGATCATGGAAGAATTAAATGTTAAAGAAGTACAATTTGTAAATAAATTAGATGAGTATATGAACTTCTCATTAAAGCCTAATTTCAAAACTGCTGGACCTATCTTAGGTAAAAAAGTAGGTATGTTGGGTAAAGCGCTTGGTACGTTGGATGCCTTTACAACAGCGATGAAATTAGAAGCGGGTGAGTCTATTACAGTTGATATCGGTGGAGAAGAATTTGAAATCAACAATGAACTTGTAATGGTTTCTATCTCAGCTAAAGAAGGTTTTACTGTAAGAATGGAAAACAACTTATTTATAATCTTAGATACTAACTTAACTGAAGAATTAATTCAGGAAGGTTATGCTAGAGAAATTATCTCTAGAATCCAACAATTAAGAAAGTCTCATGACTTCGAAATGATGGATAATATCAAGATTGAGTACAACTCTTCTGATGAATTTGTTAAAGCTGTTGAAATTCATAAAGACTATATTATGGATGAAACACTTGCAAAAGAAATTGTTAGAGTAGAAAGCAACACATTCGAAACATACAAATTAAATGGACATGATACAGCTATTCATGTAACAAAGTTATAAAAGTGAGTCAGAGGATACCCTCTGACTCTTCCATTGTTTTTGTTTTTCCGATATAATCTAAAAAGTGGAGGCAACATGACTATGATTGAAATTATTGTAAAAGAAAATAAAAGGATAGATGCTATTATTTCCAACGAAATAGAAGATCTTTCAAGATCTTATGTTACAAAGTTAATAGAAGATGGACAGGTATTCGTTAATGGTGAAGTGGTAACGTCAAAAAAGTTGAAATTAAAAGTGGATGATGTTATTACATTTGAGATGCCAGAACCTGAAGTGTTAGAAGTATTAGCAGAAGATATTCCAATTGAAATTGTTTATGAAGATGATGAGGTGATGATCATCAACAAACCGATTGGTATGGTTGTACATCCTGCACCGGGTAATTATACAGGAACACTTGTAAATGCATTGATGTTCCATAGTGAGAAGCTGTCGTCTATCAATGGTGTTGTTCGCCCGGGAATAGTACATAGAATCGACAAAGATACATCGGGCTTGTTGATGATAGCAAAAACAAATAATGCCCATAAGAGCCTTGCTGCGCAGCTAAAAGAGCATACGATTAAAAGAAAATATGTAGCAATTGTACATGGACGTATCGGTTCTGAAACAGGTACTGTAAATGCTCCGATAGGTAGAAGTGCAAAAGATAGACTAAAAATGACGGTTACTGAGAGAAATGGTAAAGAAGCTATTACTCATTTTTCTGTTCTTGAAAGATTTAAGAATTACACAATGATTGAATGTCAACTGGAAACAGGACGTACACATCAAATCAGAGTGCATATGGCTTATATTGGACATCCTTTATTAGGGGATCCGACATATGGTGTTAAAAAGCCTAAAATAAAAAATGATGGTCAACTGTTACATGCCAAATTATTAGGATTTGTTCATCCTACAACTGGTGAGTATATGGAATTCGAATCAAAAACACCAGAAATATTTGATATCATGCTTAAAAAAATAAAAGGTGTAGAACTAGGAGGATAACATGCAGTTTAAAGCTTTAATTATGGATGGGAAAGCAATATCTCGATCGATGACACGTATTGCTCATGAGATAATTGAACATAATAAAGGTGTAGAGGATGTTGTTATTGTTGGTATACATTCAAGAGGTGTACCTTTAGCAGAGCAACTTGCTGATAGAATCACTGAGATTGAAGGTAAAGAAGTACAAGTTGCTACTCTAGATATTACTCAGTACAGAGACGATATTACTGAAGCAGAAAAAGAAGCTAAAAAAGGTAAGTTTGATAGTTCTTTAGCAAAATTTGATGTAAGAAACAAACAAATCGTTTTAGTAGATGATGTATTATATACCGGTAGAACAGTAAGAGCAGCACTCGATGCTGTAATGGATATTGGTAGACCTATTTCAATTCAGTTAGCTGTATTGGTCGATAGAGGACATAGAGAACTTCCTATACGTCCTGATTATGTTGGAAAGAATGTACCAACCTCTGGTAAAGAGATTGTGAAAGTACATCTTAAAGATGTTGATGGAACAGATGAAGTGGTAATTTATAGTGTTTAGAAAAATGTTACTACCCAATGAAAATTGGGTAGTTTTTTTATTAGGAAAATAGGGAACGTTTTCCCACTCAGTTAACTGAATATTTACGCAACAACGCTTTAAATTTGTAAAAAAAAGGTTATAATCATATAAAAGAGGGGTGTATATGATAAAAAAATTATTAAAAAGAAATGCATTGGATATTTACTTATACAATAAAGGTGAAAACTTTAAAAGTTATGAGGTATTGGGTGCACATTTAAGGACAAGAGATAAAAAAGCAGGTGTTGAGTTTACAGTGTGGGCACCGCGAGCAAAACATGTCAGTTTGGTAGGTGACTTTAATAACTGGGATATCAATGATAAACCAATGATTCCTGTAGAGGATACAGGAATGTGGCATATTTTTATTCCGGGATTAGATGAATTTACTTTATATAAGTATGCGGTATGTGATCATCATGATCAAGTGGTGTTAAAAGCGGATCCTTTTGCTTTTTATGCAGAATTGAAACCACAAACTGCTTCAAGGGTTTATGATTTAAAAGGTTATAAATGGCAGGATCAAACATGGATGAAAAAAAGAAAAGCATATGATCCGTTTAAGTCTCCATTGAACGTTTATGAAGTTCATCTAGGGTCATGGGATCACTTTGAAGAAGGTTATATGAGTTACAGTCAACTCAAAGATGATTTGATTCCTTATGTAAAAGACAAAGGATATACTCATATTGAGATCATGCCACTTACAGAACATCCTTACGATGGTTCATGGGGATATCAGGCAACGGGTTATTTTAGTATGACCTCTAGATATGGCACACCTAAAGATTTTATGGCATTTGTTGATGCTTGTCATAAAGCTGGAATTGGCGTCATTATGGATTGGGTACCTTGTCACTTCTGTAACGATGCACATGGTCTTAGAAGATTTGATGGGACTGAAACCTTTGAACATACAGATCCTAAATTTGCAAACAATGATTTATGGGGTACTACTAACTTTGATTATGCAAAAACACAGGTTCAATCATTTTTAATTTCGAATGCATTATTCTTTTTAGAGAAATTTCATATAGATGGTATCAGGGTGGACGCTGTAGCGTTTATGTTATACCAAGGTTATACAACCAATCACAGTGAAGTGAATCAAAATGCAGTTCAGTTTTTACAGAAGTTGAACAAAGAAGTGTTTAAAAAACATCCGGATGTTTTGATGATTGCTGAAGAATCAAGTGCATGGCCTATGGTAACAGCACCAATTCATGATGGTGGTTTAGGTTTTAATTTCAAATGGAACATGGGTTGGATGAACGATATGCTTGAATATATGGAGATGTCATATGAAGAGAGACATAACAATCATCAAGCCATTACATTTTCTGTGATGTACGCATTTACAGAAAACTTTATACTTCCGCTGTCACATGACGAAGTTGTTCATGGTAAAAAATCACTCTTAAATAAAATGCCGGGAGACTATTGGCAAAAGTTCGCCAACTTAAGAATGTTCTTAGGATATATGTACGCTTATCCAGGTAAAAAATTGATTTTTATGGGCGGTGAAATTGGTCAGTTTATCGAATGGGATTATGAACGACCTATTGATTGGTTTTTACAAGATTATAACAATCACCAGTTAATGCAGGATTGCGCAAAAGATATGAATCACTTTTATATGAAAGAAAATGCCTTCTATCATTTGGATGATCAATACAAAGGATTTGAATGGATTGATTATGCCAATAATGAACAAAGTATTATTTCCTTTGTTAGAAATGGGGAAGATGGAGAACACATATTAGTTGTTTGTAATTTTACACCAGAAGTTTACAATAGTTTTGAGTTAGGCGTCCCATATATGGGTACGTATAAAGAGGTATTCAATACAGATGATAAGAAATATGGTGGCTCAGGTTATGCAACCCAAAAAGAGTTTGTTTCAGTCAAAGAAACAAGACATGGACGACCTCAATCAATTGCAGTTGACATAGCACCCTTAGCAACAATGTACTTCAAGTACGAACAGACAGAGGAGAGTGAGAATGAGAAGGTTTAAAAAAGAAATGATAGGTATGATTCTTGCCGGTGGACAAGGATCTAGATTAAAAGAAATGACACATCACAATGCAAAACCAGCTGTACCATTTGGCGGTAAATATAGAATTATTGATTTTGCACTCAGTAACTGTGCAAATTCTGAAATAGATACTGTAGGTATATTGACTCAGTATGAACCATATGTACTTAATTCGCATATTGGAATCGGTAGTCCTTGGGATTTGGATAGACAACATGGTGGTGTAAGAGTATTGCCGCCTTTTCATAATCTCTCAGGAGGTAGATGGTATAAAGGAACGGCTAATGCAATTTATGAAAACATCTCATTTATTGATCGATATGAACCCAAATATGTTTTGATATTATCGGGTGATCATATCTACAATATGGATTATTCTAAAATGCTTGCTTTCCATAAAAAGAAAAAAGCAGAAGTAACAGTTGCTGTGAAAAGTGTTTCTATGGAAGAAGCAACACGTTTTGGGATTTTAAGTGCGGATGAAACTGGTCGTATTTATGATTTCTCTGAAAAACCTTCAGAACCAAAAACAACAACAGCATCAATGGGTATCTATATTTTTGATTGGAAACTTTTAAGAGAATCTCTTATGGAAGATGAAAAAGATGAGGCATCAGGTAATGATTTTGGTGGTAATATTATTCCTAATCTTCTAAATGACAATGCGGACTTGTTTGCTTATGAGTTTAAAGGCTACTGGCGAGATGTTGGAACAGTAGAGAGTTTGTGGGAAGCTAACATGGATCTTTTGGATCAAGAATCTGACCTTGATTTATTCGATAGTAATTGGCGTGTTTATTCAGCCAATACAATTAGTCCACCACAATTTATAGCCCCTACAGCAAACGTTGAATCATCAATTGTCAACGATGGCTGTATTATTGAAGGAAATGTTAAAAAATCGATTATTTCCACAAAAGTTAAAGTTGGAAAAAACTCAACGATAACAGAATCTGTTATTATGCCAGATGCGATCATTGAAGAAGATGTTGTTCTGTATAAGACAATAGTTTTAAATGATGTGGTGGTGAAAGCCAATACTGTTATTGAGGGTGGAGAGGGCAATATTGTTATTGTCAGTGGAGATAAGGAGTAAGTTATGAATGAAATGATGGGCATTATAAATTTAAGTGCTTCTACAGATAAATTGAAGAACTTAACAGAAATCAGAACCATTGGATCGATACCAATCGGTGGTAGATATAGAGTGATTGACTTCACGTTGTCTAATTTGGTCAATAGTGGTATCAGTAATATCGCTATATGTACACAAGGTAAAGCGAGATCGTTATATGATCATATCGGTTCAGGTAAGTACTGGGATTTGGATAGAAAAAAAGATGGATTATTCTATTTTCATCCAGAAGCGTCATCTATTGATGTTGTGCAGAAAAAAGGTGACATTGAACTTTTCAATTCTATGCTTAGTTACATAAAAAAATCTAAACAACCCTATGTCTTCTTATCAAGATCGTATATGATTTGCAATGTTGATTATACTGAAATGTTAGACTTTCACAAGGAATCAGGATCGGATATTACAATAATGTACAAACGTATGAATAATAACGTCAGACGATTTGTAGATTGTGATGCGATCAATATTGATGAAAATGATGATATTGCAAGCATTGGAAAAAACTTAGGTAAGAAAAAATATTATAATGTATCACTAGAGATGTATATGATGAAGCGAGAGTTATTAATCGATATAATTGAGGAATCAATACATTTAGGTGATGTAGAGTACTTAAAACAATGTATCTTCAAACAAATTGGTGAGTTAAAAGTAAAAGGATTTGCTTTTGATGGTTACGTTGCATGTATCAATTCGATACAAAATTATTATAGAACCAATATGGATATGTTGCAGCCAGAAGTACAAAGAGAATTATTCGATGCCAATGGCTTGATTTATACAAAGATAAAAGATGAACCATCAACGTATTATGCAGATGATTCATATACATCCAATGCACTGGTGAGTTCTGGGTGTATCGTTGAAGGTATAGTCGAGAATTCGATTTTATCTAGAGGGGTTCATGTAAAAAAAGGCGCCATTGTTAGAAATTCAGTGGTGATGCAAAACTGTGTTATTGATGAAACAGCCAATATTAACTATATGATATTAGATAAAAATGTAACCATTGGAGCAAAAAGAGTTTTCAATGGCGATATTGATCATCCATTTGTTATAGCAAAAAATTCTAAAATTTAAGGAGAATATAGATGAAGGTATTATTTGTTTCTGCAGAAGTTGTACCATTTAGTAAGACAGGCGGTCTTGCTGACGTAGCGTACTCACTGCCACGTGCTTTAAGAAATCAAGGTGTTGATGTCAGGGTTATGACTTCTAGAAACTTTCATAATAGAAAGGTTGATGTTGTCGAAGAACATTTGATAAACACCGAAGTGGAAGTTGGTTGGCGTAAACAATATATGGGTCTGAGTACCGTAACATATAATGATATTCCTTTCTATTTTATAGACAATGAATTCTATTTTAAAAGAGAGGGCATTTATGGTCATTTTGACGACGGCGAAAGATATTCGTTTTTCTGTAGAGCTGTTCTAGAATCGCTTTTACATTTGGATTTTGTACCTGATATCATTCATTTTAACGATTGGCATACAGCGATGATTCCGTTGTTGATGAAAAGACATTACAATCATATTGAGAAATTTGATAATATTAAAACGGTATTTACAATTCATAATTTAAAATATCAAGGGGTATTCAGCCCTGTCGTATTAAATGAACTCCTCAATTTGGATCATGCTGAGTATGAATCAGGTGCTTTAGAGTTCTTTGGTAATATCAATTTTATGAAAAGTGGTATTACTTTCGCTGATGCAATAACAACAGTAAGTAATACGTATGCGAAGGAGATTAAAGAACCTTATTTTGGTGAAAATTTACATGACTTGATTCAGAATCATTCTGATAAACTGTCAGGTATTCTTAATGGTATAGATTTCGAAATCTATAATCCAGGAGTGGATCCTAAAATTGTACAAAATTACACCTATAAGAATTCTTCAAAAAAGAATGTAAATAAAGCCCATCTTCAAAAGTTGATGGGACTTAAAAAATCTAATAAACCTTTAGTGGCAATGGTTTCTAGATTTACAGACCAAAAAGGTTTGGATCTTTTGGAACATATAATTGAGGAATTATTGAACTTGGATATTCAACTCGTAGTACTTGGTTCAGGTGATGAAAAATATGAAAATATGTTCAGACACTTCAATTATCACTACGAAAATCTTACTGCAAGTATCGGATTTGATGAAGAGCTTGCTCATGAAATTTATGCAGGTGCTGACATGCTTTTGATGCCATCGATGTTTGAGCCTTGTGGTCTCAGTCAATTGATTTCGCAGCGTTATGGAACGGTTCCTATCGTTAGAGAAACTGGTGGATTAAGAGATACAGTACAACATTACAATAAATACACACAAGAAGGCTCTGGTTTTAGTTTTGGGAGTTATAACGCACATGAGATGTTATATGCCGTTAAGCGTGCTTTGGAGCTGTATGATAACAAAAAAGAGTGGAGAATGCTTGTTAAAAATATTATGCAGTTGGATACTTCTTGGAAACACTCAGCAGCTGAGTATAAAGAATTGTATATTAAATTATTAGAATAGAGGAAACTATGATTACTAAGAATCAGTTTAGAGAAGACTATTTAAAGAAATTAACCGCAAAGAGTGGTAGAACAATTGAAGAAGCTTCCAGGTGGGATCAGTACCATGCTTTAGCAAGTTTGGTAAGAGAATATGCTACAGATGACTGGATTGATACCAATAATCGTTATGATGATAAAACCGCTAAACAAGTATTTTATTTTTCCATTGAATTCCTGACAGGAAAATTCTTGATGAATAATCTGATTAACAGTGGTTTGAAGATTATTGCCGAAGAGGTATTAGATGAACTTGGGATTGATCTAGAAGATGTTGCTTCTATTGAGAAGGATCAAGGCTTGGGTAATGGTGGGCTAGGTCGTTTGGCAGCATGTTTTTTAGATTCGATGGCTGCATTGTCAATTCCGGGACATGGTTGTGGTATTAGATACAATTATGGTCTGTTTGAACAGAAAATTATCAATGGTTATCAAGTTGAATTCCCGGATAGATGGTTAAATAACCGTAATGTGTGGGAAGTGAAAAAAGCTGATAAATCTGTTGAAGTACATTATTATGGTGAGGTTAAATTAAAAGATGGTAAATACTATCTGGAACATACAACCCCAGTTTTAGCAGTGCCGTATGATACGCCGGTTGTTGGGTATAAAAATGGTACAGTAAATACATTAAGGCTCTGGTCTGCTCAAGCGATCAATAAAGATTTTGATTACAGTACCTTTTCAAGAGGTGAGTATATGGATGCCTTTAAGAAAAAGTATGATGTAGAGTCTATTACCCAGGTACTTTATCCAAATGATTCATATGACGAAGGTAAAATACTTAGATTGAAACAAGAATATTTCTTTGTATCAGCAGGGATTCAAGGCATAATCAGATCATTTAGAAAGTTAAATAAACCGATGGATCGTCTATATGACTTTATCAGTATTCATATCAACGATACCCATCCATCAATGGCAATTCCTGAATTGATGCGTATTTTAATGGATGATGAAGGATTTGGTTGGGATGAAGCCTGGAGCATTGTTTCAAAAACATGTTCATATACCAATCATACGATCTTATCTGAAGCGCTAGAGAGATGGCCTGTTGAGATGTTTGCAAAGTTATTGCCTAGAATCCACATGATAATAGAGGAAATAAACAAACGTTTCTGTTTGGATTTATTTGAGATATACCATAAAACACAAGAACAAGTGAATAAGATGGCTATTATTGGTTCGGGTGAAATTAGAATGGCACATCTGGCGATTGTCGGTAGTCATTCGATTAATGGTGTGGCTAGGCTTCATACAGAAATATTAAAGAATAAAGAATTAAAAGATTTTTATGATATCATGCCATCTAAATTCAACAATAAAACCAATGGTATAACCCATAGAAGATGGTTGATTAACAGCAATCCTAAATTGTCAAAAGTGATCACCAAATATATCGGTGACTATTGGATTAGTGATCCGCAAAGACTTAGAGAATTGATGAATTACATTGATGATGAGGAATTTAAAGCGGAAATAGATTCTGTTAAACAAAAAAATAAAGAAGCGCTTGCTGCTTATATTTTGGAACATAACGATATTGTGGTTAATCCGATGTCAATCTTTGATGTTCATGCAAAGAGACTTCATGAGTATAAAAGACAGACGCTTAATATTTTACACATTATGTATTTGTACAATAGGCTTCTAAAGAATCCGGATGAAGACTTTGTACCAAGAACCTTTATATTCGCAGCAAAAGCTGCACCGAGTTATTATATGGCCAAACAAACCATAAAACTCATCAATACGGTTGCAGATGTTGTAAACGACGATACACGTATTAAAGACAAAATCAAAGTAGTTTTCTTAGAAAATTACAGTGTGTCATTGGCTGAAATACTTATTCCTGCAGCAGATGTCAGTGAGCAGATTTCAACAACTACAAAAGAAGCTTCTGGTACGGGTAATATGAAGTTTATGATGAATGGCGCTGTAACGATTGCTACGTTAGATGGTGCGAATGTTGAGATACATGAGCAAGTTGGTGATGATAACATTGTACTGTTTGGTTTAACCGAAGAAGAAGTATATGAGTTATATGACAAACATGAATACAAAACAAATCATATCATAGAAAATGATGACAGAATAAAAGAAGTACTTGAGCAGTTAACTAATGGATTCTTAGGAATAGACAGTGAGGAATTCCAAATTATATATGACTCTGTTGTTTATAATGATGAATACTTTGTCTTAAAAGATTTTGATTCCTATGCAAAAGCTCAAGAACGTATTGGAGAGTATTATTCAGATGAAGCACTTTGGCTAAAAATGGTGATTACAAATATCGCTCATTCAGGTGTTTTCTCAAGTGATAAAACAATTCAAGAATATGCATCGGGTATTTGGGAAGTTGATCGAGTGCCTAAGTAGGAAGTGACTATGAAAAAAACACAAGTAAATGAAAAAATATTGAATCACGACTATGGTGTAACGCTCACTGGAGGTCATACAGAGTTTTCTGTATGGTCTCCTTCTTCAAAAGTGGTGGAAGTATGTATTTATAAAACGCCTAAGGCGATTAGAAGAAAGCTTCATCCGATGTCTGTGGATGAAGACGGTATATGGCATTTGTCTTTAGAGGAAAATTTGGAAGGGCAGTTTTATACCTATCGTATAGATGGTCATTTAGAGGTTATTGATCCGTTTGTAGAATCAACGAGTGGTAATAGTACCAAAGGTGCTATTTTAAAGGCTGAAGGCATTTCACCAGAAGGATTTTTAAACCACAAGAAACCAGAGGCGATTTCAAAATCAGAAACCATTCTTTATGAAGTACATGTAAAAGATTTTTCTATGGGTAATCATATGCCTTTTAAATATAAAGGTAAATACTTGGCATTTACTGAAAGGGGATTGGAATATAAAGGTCAAAAGATTGGTATAGACCATTTGGTTGAACTCGGTGTGACGCATGTTCACTTATTACCGGTGTTTGATTTTATTACAGCGAATGATTTTGATGAAAGCAGTTACAATTGGGGTTATGATCCTTATTTGTTTAACACACCAGAAGGATCTTATTCAACGGATCCGGATGATCCAAAATCAAGGATTTTAGAATTAAAACAAGCCATTCAGAGCTTACATGAAGCTGGACTATTTGTTGTTTTGGATGTTGTCTACAATCATACTTATTTTGGAGGGAGTTCTAATTTCCATAGATTGATGCCGTATGTATTCCATCGTTTTGATGAGAATAAACAGTGGCAAAATGGATCGGGTTGTGGTAATGAACTGGATACGGAACATCCTTTTGTAAAGAAGTTCATCATTGATTCGTTAAAACTGTGGCTTGAAGTTTATCAAGTGGATGGGTTTAGATTTGATTTGATGGGCCTCTATGATACAGAGTTTGTAAAAGAAATGTCTGACACCCTAACGGCGATTCGACCTGATATACTTCTATACGGTGAACCGTGGACTGGTGGCCCTTCAGGATTAGATCGTGGTAAACAACTGCTTAAGGGAAGGCAAAGAGATAAGAATACAGCACTTTTCAATGATGATTTCAGAAATGCCATAAAAGGTAGCAATGATGGTGCTGACTTAGGATTCGTTGGACATGGAAAATATAGAAAAGCTGATGTTTATGCTGGGTGTTTTGGCAGCATTGCCTTCAATGATGATATTGTTGGATTTGCAAAACATACCAACGAGAGTGTGAACTATGTTTCGAGTCATGATAACTTGATTTTAATGGATAAGATATCTAAGACGGATCAGCACCGTGGATTTGAAGACAAACAAAATATGAACGCTCTCGCTCTTAGTATGATATTGTTGTCTTTTGGTATCCCTTTTTTACAAGCGGGAACGGAATTTCTTCGTAGTAAATATGGTGATCACAACAGTTATAAAAGTGGGTTTTATGTCAATCGAATGCACTGGTCCTATAAAGCGGATCATAGACATGTCTTTGATTATGTAAAAGATCTAATTGAATTCAGGAAATCTCAAAGAGTGTTTCAACTGATAGAGCCTGTAGAAATAAAGAAAGCAATTAAGATGTTTCATGATATAGAAGGTGTTATACGTTATGAAATATCGAGTCCTTATAAAACGGATGAACCAACTATACAAATCATCCATAATGGATGTAAATCGACTCAAATGATCCCAATTAAGGATTTGAAAGTCAGAATAGATGGGGCGCTTTATTATCATGAAAAATGTGATATTTTAGATGACGTTTTACACTTGCCTAAATATTCCAGTGTCGTACTTATTAAAAGTAAATAAACAAATTGTAAAAGAATAGGTTAATTCCTATTCTTTTGTTGTATATATAAGAAGGCTGGGATAAAATAAAAATGACATATATTACTAAATTGGAGGACGCAAATGTTAGATATCAGAGAAATTGAAGATATAACCGTCATTAAACCTTTGTGGGAAGCTTTAAACAGACACCATATGAATCATTCGAGATATTATAAAGATGTTTTTTTAAATCAGACATTTGAAAATAGAATCAAAAAATTTGAGGATGTAGATGGTTATAGATTAGAAGTAATTTGTCAAAGTAACAAACCTTTAGGCTATATTTTAGCGAGTGTTAAAAAGGGTGCTGGTGAAATCGATTCATTTTACATTTATGATGATTTAAGAGGTATGGGATTAGGAGAATATTTGATGAAACGAATGATAACGTGGTTTGAATCGAAAGAGGTTAGCTGCGTTACTTTGGATGTTTCTGCAGGCAATGAAGAAGTGATTATGTTTTATCAAAAAATGGGGTTTAACATGAGAAAGTACACAATGGAATTAGGGGATAAGAGATGAAGAAACTAATGGTATTGATCTTGGTTGCTGTTATAGCAACTTTAGGTATTTGGTATGTAACAAATGGCGGAGCCGATGATATAGCGGATTCGAATGTGGATTCTGTTGGAGAAGAAGATCCTGCGGTTGATGCAGGAGATGATTCAGAAAAGAAACTAATTAAAATCGTTGCAGTGGAATCAAGTGATTATGGTGTTTCTGAAACGTCGGAATTTAATATGAGTTTTGCTGAAGATGTCACAGAAGATACGATCAAAGAAAATTTAATCATTGAACCGATGACAGAATTTGAAATCGAGAAGATTTCAGACAAAGAGTATGTCATCAAACCTAAAAAAGCTTTACAGAAAAATCAAATTTATGTGTTTAATTATGATGCCTTTGATTATGGTAAAGCATTTCAGATCATGGATGATTTAAAAGTCTACGATGCTTATCCGGGTGATCAGGCCAGTGACGTGCCGGTAAGAACCGCGATTGAACTTTACTTTAACAGTACAAGTGTAGATGATATAGAAGCATCTTTCGAAATCAATCCACCCGTTAAAGGCCAGTTTGAATATGATGGTGAGAAAGTGGTCTTCATTACAGATGAGTTCAGCCCTTATGTGACGTATGAAGTGACGTTAAAGGCTGGTCTTTCAGATGGTGAACGGACATTGAATGAAGATTATACTTATTCTTTTACAACTGGTTACGGAGATGGTTTTGCCAATCAGGTTTACTATACTATTTTTAATATGTTACCAGGAGAAGACTCTGTTTTTAAAGTACATGATTGGATGAATGGTTATAAATTTAAGGTAGAGATATACGAAATGCCTTCTTTTGATGCCTTTAAAGAAACGTTTGAGATCTTTAATGAAAGTCAAAAGAGTTTGGACCTTACTTCTAATACGCTTGTTTATGATGAAGAAGTAACGCCGCTTACTTATAATTATAGAAACTTCTTATCGATTCCGGCTCTTAATTCGGGACGGTATATTGCTGTTATAAAAGATTCAGATGCTGAGCAATATGTTTTTATGCAAGTGGATCCTCATCAGGTCTATTATACAAAAGCAACCAATGGAGAATTGTTTTGGGTTATAGACAATGAAAATAGACTCCCGACTGAGGATGCGATCATTTTAAATGGTGATACTGAGGTTTCTAAAACCAATGCTGAAGGTCTGTCTTTCGTTGAAACAAAGACTGAATCGAATTTTCAAATAAATATCGGGAATACATCTTATTTGGTAAAAACAGAACAACCGAGTATGTATTATGATATGTATGGGTATTATCCAAGTAGTTCGATGGATCATTGGTCGTTTATGTATACAGATAGAAATGCTTATCAAATGACCGATGAAATCAACGTATTTGGCTTTGTGAGAAGTTTTACTGATGAATCTATAGATGAGGTTAGATTAATCTTATCACATTACTGGGATGAGGAAATCATAACAGAAACGGTTGTTTCGTTAGATGAAGAACAATCCTATACGGCAAAACTGGATATAACAGATTTGGATAAAGGGTATTATCAATTAAGAATGATGCAAGGCGATACGATGATTGCATACAAAGAAGTAATCGTTGAGGATTTTGAAAAGCCTGAAGTTTATTTAACATCAAAAGTGAATAAAAGTATTTTATTTGCTGGTGAAAGCATCAATTACTCTGTACAAGCTAAATACTTCAATGAACTACCTTATGAAGGTTTAGGCATTAATTTCTATTACTCCGATTCGCAAAAAACGGCCGATCGATATAATACTGATGAAGATGGCATGATTGATTTTGAATTAGAAGTTGATATGGCTAAAACCGATTGGCATCCAGGAAGGTATTATATATCAGCGGAAAATTATAGTGCCACAGATACATATTTGTATAATTCAGTAGGATTTGATGTACTGCCAAGAACTATTATGATTCAAGCTGAATCAGAATCAGATGATAATATGGCAACCGTTAATTTATCAACAAACCTAATTGATCTTACTAATTTTAACGGTAACTATGGCAAAAATTATGAAAACATCAAAGGGGATAGTGTTGATGTTTCATACGAAGTCATCATTAAAGATTACTATACGGAAAAAACATTTATAGAAACGGTTTACGATCCTATTCACAAACTATCTTATGATAAATACGATTATGACCGAAAAACAAGCTATTTGGAAAATGTTAAAGGAAGGACTTTAAATGGAGTTGGTAAATTTACATTCCCAATAGAAGATGAACACAGTTATGAGATAGAAATCAGAACTCAAGATACCAATGGTAAGATTACAACAACGAGAACCCATGTTAATCAGTACCGATATTATTATTATAACAGTGATAATTTATATAATTACTCAAAAATTGAGGATTATTATGATATTGGTGATCGTGTTTCGTTTGAAGTCTTAAAAAATGGTGAAACCATTGAAGAGTCAACAACAGATTGTGCAGTTCATATGATTTTAAGAAATGGTATCTTATCATATGAGTTTACAGATGACGCGACTTATGAATTTGACTTTGAAAAAGACTACAGACCCAATGTATTTGTTAAAACACTTTATTATGATGGCAATACCGTTAATGTGTTACCGGAGTATGGAAGTCAACTACTCAGATATGACTATGAAACATTAGCTTATGATATAACATATGATGTTGACAAAGAGTCATACGGACCGTCAGATGAGATGACAATTGATCTGGATATAACACAAGATAATAAACCGTTTAATGGAGTTGTAAATATCTCTGTGGTTGATGAAGCGTTCTTAGCTTTGTATGAGGATTACTTCAACATCGGATATGATTTACATCAAATTATTTACTCAGATGGTATTTTAGTGGAGACTTATTCAGGAACTACAGAGGATGAAGCGGCGATGGCTGAAATGGGTGAAGGTGGTGATGGAGAGTATATCAGAGATGATTTTAAAGACACTGCTCACTTTGAAACTGTGAAAGTTGTAGATGGTAAAGCATCTATCGAAATGAAACTACCAGACAATTTAACAAGCTGGAGACTGACATTACACGCAGTAAACAAAGAATTGGAATATGCAAACATCAGAGGTAATGTACATGTCTCGTTACCATACTTTATAAGAACACTTTATAACAAGAAGTATCTAACAGGAGATGATGTTTATGTGACCTTAAATTCTGATGGTGAGATGTTAGAAGACGATCAGATTGTTTACAAAGCAAAACTGCTTAAAAAAGAGATTACAATGACTGAATCAACGTTAAACACACAAGGTAAGGGTAACGTAAGTCTGCCGATTGGTGTGTTAGAAAAAGGTGCTTATTCTGTTGTTGTTGAAGGTAAAACAGACAGTTATATAGATGGTGTCAAAGAAGAAATTGAAGTCGAAGACACCTATGTTAATTTTAATCATGTCAAAGAAGGTCCTTTATCAACAAGCTATGAACTCATGTATCCTGATAGAGAGACCGAACTGGTGATTTATAATAAAGGCGCTCTTGATTATATGCAGAAAATCTATGATGTCAGAAGTTATAGTAGGTATAGAATCGAAGAGATTCTTGGAGGGTTTGAAGCAGACCGTCTGTTGTCATCTTATTTTGAAAATTACTTAGATGAGTTCGAAGTAAAAGAGTATCAAGATTATGATGGTGGCATCAAAATGTTAAGAACTGATAATTCATCTGTTGAAGCTACTGCTTTAATATTAGGTACAGACATAGGTGTGGATAAATTTGATGTAAATGATATGAAACGTTATTTGACAAATGCTCTTAAAGATGAGAAGTTATCTTATTCTAAGAAGGCGATGGCGTTATGGGGACTTGCAACTCAAGGTGATCCGGTGTTATTAGGCATTGATAAGTTTATGGAAAGTCATGATTTAGAAGGCGCTGAAAAACTTTATATATCACTCGCACTTCTTGAAATTGGTGATAAAACGAGAGCTGTAGAACTTGGTACTTCATTATTTGAAGCTCAACAATACAGTGGTTTAACCGATAAAGAAAAGTTGTTAGCCGGTAGTTTGGCTAGAAAAATAAACTTAGATGACAATAGATTTGACTCAGAGTTTACAGTGAAGTTTAAATCAAAAGATGCTGTAGCATTGGAAAAACTATATTACATCGCTTTATTGCCAGTTGAGTTTGATGAAGCGAGTTTAACTTATGACTTAAACGGTACAGATCATGTTGTGGAACTACCTGATTTAAATGCGCATCGAATTGATTTGAATGGCGAAGATGAGTTAACCTTGGAAAATGTCTCGAATGACATATATGTCACAGAACGATTTGAAGTGACTGGTCTAGATTATGATGACTATTCATCAAGTAAATATAAAGTTTCAAGAACCATGGCCGTAGAAGTTAAGGTTGGAGACATTGTTGAAGTCAGTTATGTTTATGAAAAGCCTTCTAGAGGTGGCGGTGTCATCAGAGATGTTATCCCTGCTGGATTCGAGTTTGCAGGTGAAAAAGATAAAAGAAGTTATAATGTAAGAAACACCAATCAGGAAATTGAAATGTATGTATATGGTGATGAAACGAGTGGTACAAGAACTTATTATATTAGAGCGATACAGGTTGGAACTTATCATGTTGAACCAGCCTATATTCAGTCGTATGATAGACGAGAATTGGATATGACAGATCCGACGATTATTGAGGTTACAAATGATTAGACTGTCTGCGTTAGGACCTGTGATTGCGATTGTTATGAGTTTGATTGGTTATTCAAGTGATGATCATGTTCATATAAATACGCCGATATATGAAGGAACGGAACTTTATGAAGACGCCGCTCTGAGTGGTATGATTGTACCGCATCACTTGGTACCTTTAGATAAATTGGAAGCCATGTATTTAACGGCTTCTTCTAAAGAGGTTAAGAAGATTTTATTAATCAGTCCAGATCATTTGCTGAATGAAAACCGCGAAATGATTACGAGTGATAAGAATTGGATAGTAGATGGTGGTTTAGTCAAAGTTGACTTAGAATTGTTGGATCAACTACAAAATGACGGGATTGAGATAAACAATGTAGAAGTCGGATTAGAACATGGTCTAAATACCCATGTACCGTTTATAAAAAAGTACTTTCCAAATGCGTCTATAGTACCGATAGCCATCAGCAAACAAACAGATTTCCAATATTTGAATGAATTGATTGTTTCAATACCGGAAGATGTGTTTGTGATTGCCTCAATCGATTTTTCGCATTACTTGGATCTAGAGACCGCCAACTCTAAAGATGAATGGACTGAAAACACGATTAAAAACGGGCATTACGAATCATTTTTTAAGATGAGTGATGATTACTTTGATTCGCCTGGGTGTTTGTATGTCATGTGTTGTTTTGCTAGAAAAAATGGTTATGAACTTAAGTTTTATGATCACAGCAATTCTGCTTATTATATGGGCGAAGACATTCCTGAAACTACCAGTTATTTCTTCATTGGTTTAAAATAACACCTTCGAGTGTTATTTTTTATTGGGATCTGTATTTACATATTAAGTAAAAGCAATGATATGGATATATTGTATAAGTTGTGAATTTAAGGTGTCGAAGACACTTTTCTTGTTGTATAATTGAGTTAGACATAAAAGGGGGGGAATGTGGACTTAATAGAATTGATAGAGAAGAAGATTAATGACTTAATAAAACCTTTTATTGACGAGAAAATTGTTGGCTTTGAAATGATTGAGAAATTATCAACAGAAGATGATATAAGATTTTCATATAAAGTGATTACAACAAAATCGCAGTTTGTATTAAAACTGGCAAGAAACTCATTTACGACTGTAAGTCATATAGGTAAGTGGTCAGAACTGAGCAGATTATATCGAATGCTTGGTTATAAATCACCTGACTTTTTAACAATCAATGACGGCACTAGTGCTTTTACATGGATGGATATGTCAGGCCAATATTTTGTAGTCTGGTGTGAAACCTTTGTAGAACTGACCAACAATAAGGAAGTGTTATTGAGCGGCGCAAAAGAGTTTAAAGCTTCGGTTGGAGAGTTGATTGGCAAAGTGGCAACACAAACACTTTCGTTTGAAATGGATACACCAACTCCTTATTGTTTGTTCGAGAAGTTTTGTATAGATGATCCATCTGATGAGTATACAGAGTTTATGTCAAAAACGTATGAACTTCTTAAAGGTCATGAGTCTGTAGATCAAATGTATTTGGAGTATATTTATAGTACTTTCTTAAGATTAAGAACGGAACTTAAACAAGTCTATAACAAATTACCTTCAGCAGTTTTTCAAAGTGATTTGAATGAAAGCAATTTGGTTTTAGAGAATAAAACAATTAAAGGTCTTATAGATTTCAACATTTCAGGAAGAGAAGTTATTGTAAATTATTTGATCAATGAAGGGGTGTATCAGGAAGAACAAGTGATACATGAATTATGGCTTGATAAAACTTATAATCAGGAAGCGGATAAAAAATTCAAATGGGTTATTAATGCATTTTCAAAACACTACACTTGGACGAAAGAGGAAAAAACATATTTCCCATTAGTTTACAAAGTGATAAGGCCGTTTAAATTTTTGTTCTTTGTTGGATTGATTAGAAGTTTTAGAAATGAAGATTATATTGAAGTGAATTGTAGGTTGAAGTGGATGATTCAGGAATTAGAAAGAACAGACTTACATCAAATGATAGAGGAGGCAATATGAAAAAACTATTAATTATGTGTACGGTATTACTTCTTGTGGGATGTCAATCCGAATCAGATGAGATCATATTGTTAACTAGTGAAATCGAAACACTAAAGTCAACTGTAGAAGAATTAAATACCGACAAAACCGATTTGATGAAACAAATTAAAGATATCAGTAGTGAGAAAATGAAGTATGATGAAGAAAACGTCGTATTAAAAGAAGAATTAGAAACGCTTAAAGAAGAAAAGGCAGCTTTAGAAGTTGATAACGAGGCACTTCTGAAAAGCTTGAATACAATTGAGTTTGACCATTATGAAGCACAATACAACTTTGATGTGAATGTGATACAAGGGATTGATAATAGATTGAGATATGTTTTGGAACCATCAGAGATTCCTCATGCTCAAACCTATACGATTATTGGTTATGAACCAGCTAAAAATAATATCAATGAGGAAAATGGAACAACTATTGATTTAGGTGAAGAAGAATTTGAAGTGACCAGTTTAAAAGTTGAAGGTACTATTTATAATTTTAAATGGGTAACCATTACTTGGGATGATAGTAGCAGCGCATATGAAGTAGATGAAGTGTTAATAGACATCGATGTCGTGACCGACAGACGTGTGAATATTCATAGCATCTTACCGGAAGGCTTGCCATTCCAAGCGGTTCAATGGGAAAATAGTAGTGGAGAACTCTTCAGTATACCTCTGTCTTATGATGGATTTGGTTTTGAAGGGACTTTAATTATCAGTGATTAGGTAAAAAATGATTTAAATGGTTCTTAGTGGTATTGTTTATGGTATACTTGTAGAAATATTTTATAGGAGGCTGACATGTATACAGGAAAATTAGTTCAACTTAGAGCGTATGAAAAAGAAGATATAGAAGCAGCAAAAAACTATATTAATGATCCGGAAATCAAGCATTATCTTCATCCGGGTGTTCCATTTCCGGTAACTTTAAGTGATGAAACAAAGTTTATTGAAGGGATTTCGGCATTTAAGGACAACTATAGTTTTGCTATAGACACCTTGGAAGGTCATTACATTGGCGGTTGTGGACTGAACAAAGTCGATTGGAAGAATAGAGTTGCAGAAGTTGGCATCTTTATTGGTGACAAGGATTATTGGGGTAAAGGATATGGTTCAGATGCCATGAAGGTTTTAATTGACTTTATTTTCAATGAAATGAATCTGAATAGAATTATGTTAAATGTTTATGGCTTTAATGAGAGAGCGATAAAATCATATATAAAATGTGGTTTTGTAAAGGAAGGTGTTTTAAGACAAGCGCTTTTCAAAGGTGGACAGTATCACGATGAAATTATCATGAGTATCTTAAGAGAAGAGTATGGCTTGTAGCCATACTCTTTATTTGATTGTTCTTATGCAAAAAAAAAGAGTCGTTAAGACTCTTTAAGGTTTTAGTAATTTGTGTACTTCTGAAGCAATAGGTGTTACGTATAACGTATGATTTGTTGAAAAGATGACCATACCCGGTTTGGCACCGTGAGGTTTTTTTACATTTCTAACATCGGTATAATCAACTGGTACTTGTGACGATTCTTTTGCTTTAGAATGATAAGCCGCAATCATAGCAGCCTCTCTTAGTGTTTCTTCTGGTACTTCTTTTCCATAAGCTCTAATAATCACATGAGATCCAGGGATGTTCTTTGTATGCAACCATACATCCGATTTAGAAGCAATCTTTAAAGTAATCATATCGTTTTGCAGGTTGTTTTTCCCTACAAGAATCTCAAAACCTTCACTTGATTGATAATGGAAGGGGCTATTCTTTATTTTCTTTTTCTTTTTACCTTTTTGTTTGTTTTTTAAATAACCCGAAAGTATCAATTCTTCTTTGATCTCTTCGAAATTATTTTGATCTGGAGATTGCTCTAGGTTCAAGAGAACATGTTCTAAGTACTCGATTTCGTCTTCTGTTTTTTCAAGTTGTTCAAGCACCTTGATCTGAGCTGTCTTAAACTTATTATATCTCTTAAATAACCTTTGAGCATTATCAGAAGGTGATAAACGAATGTCCAATGAAATTGTAGTAGATTCGTTGTTGTTATAAAAATCTTCAACCACCACTTTATTCATGCCTTTTTCTATTCTATAGATATTGGCTAAAATCAATTCGCCTTTGATCTTATAATCATCTGCTTTTTCTGCAAATAATAAATCTTCTTCAAGGTTTTGTATTTTTTTCTTTTGACGATCAATTTTACCTTGTACGGTTTTTCTAAGGTTATGAGATCTTTGAAGCAGTTTGTTAACTGTGTTTTTATTCGAATAATATTCTTTTACAATCTCAATTGCCGAATCAAAGTAAATCACATTGAATTCATCTGACTGGTAGGGTGCTAAGTCTACAATGGTCAAATCTTTTAATGCTTGATTTCTCAGATAAACAACTTGGTACTTCAACTTATCTTCGTTATAGTGATCAAAGAATGTTTTAAAAGCATGATATAATGCTTCTTTTTCTTCTGTTGATAATGTTTCTTGAGAGGTATTAAACTCAATATCTGCCTGAAGGCAAATTTCTTTTGCAATAATTGGGCTGATACCTTGATACGTCATATAGATATGTTTGAATAAAGGTCTCGCTTCACTCGTCATAATACTTTCCATAAAGGACTCTTTAACGACTTGACGCGGATCCTGTTTCTCGTTTGGAGGATACAAATAGGTGATGCCAGGGAAGAGTTGTCTGTACCTGTTAACACCTAATGCAATTCTCTTGATACAATCTATAATTTTATAGTCTTCATCAACTAGTGTAAGATTTGAGTGTTTACCCATAATCTCAAATATCAGTTTTTTTATGGTGAGTTCACCAAGTTCTGTTCGTGATTCTACAGTAAGTATAATCACACGTTCAAGCTCTAATTGTTCAAAATCAATG
>Ga0209272_10000688_pt1 | contig 25267 bp, 30 predicted proteins | sample tdDd002_FD_187125 | JGI IMG/M metagenome (GOLD analysis project Ga0209272, IMG submission 187125) | Marine sediment microbial communities from the Atlantic coast under amendment with organic carbon and nitrate - tdDd00.2 (SPAdes)... | ecosystem: Environmental > Aquatic > Marine > Coastal >... | reverse complement strand
AGAAGTAGGGTCAACTATGGAACATGTAGAGCCATTATCTGAAGGCGGTAAAACAACTAAAGATAACTGCATTCCATGTTGTCCTGATTGTAATTCTGACAAGCAGAGTGAAGACCTTATGGTTTGGTTCCCACAACAAAGATTTTTTACAGAAGAGAAGCTCGAAAAGATAATAGATTGGCATGCACAAGCTAACGAAGAATTAGATATTAAACAAATTGTAAATAATGATAATAACTTATCTATCGACTATGATATTGATATATCTAGTTGGTATGAAAACGCAGAGATTATAGTAGAAGAAAAAGAAGACGTAATTATTAAAGGTATAAATGTAACAGATGTACTTAATCTTTTAGAAGATGAAATATATCCAGAACTAAGTGTTTAATAATAAATATAAGAGGTGATTAATATGGTATTAGAAATATTAGAAGGATTTCTATCTAAAAACAATGGCGATGCTAAAGAATCTCTATTAGACCTCTATGAGGTTAAAAGCTGTCTTATTGATAAAGATGGTAACCCTGATGCAACTAAAATGATTTCTGACATTGAAGACATTATAGAATCAGAAGCACTAGAGAGAGGGCTTTGTCCTAAATGTTGTGCTGAACTTGACTCAAAAAAATTCAATGATAATTATTCTGAGTATCTTGGAAGACCAGTTTTTGAAATAAGAACTAAATACACATGCCCAAGTTGCGGATATACTGAAGACTAATATTCATAGTACTTACAAGCAAAAATCCCTCTTGACAAATAATTTATCTCGGTGTATAATTAGTATAGAGGATTAAAAATTCTTTATACTAATTTTTTATTTAAGGGGGTAAAGTTATGACGGCGGAAGAGAGAACCAATTTAGAAGAGATAAATGAAAAGCTCGGAGAACAGATTCTTAGAGAAGCTTTTCTTATCAAATATAAAAGTTTACAAAAGAAAAATATGTTAAGAAAGTTTGAAGAATATCGTGAAAATAATAAAATTAAATGTTCAAATAATGATTGTATAATGGGCTTTATAGAATACTTTTTTGAATCAATGGAGGGATAAGATGATACAGCTTTATGGAGAGATAGGATGTAATAGATGTGAAATGACAAAAGAATTATTCGCAAATAAAGGTGTAGAATTTGAATATTTTATTATGTCAACAGATTTATCAGATGAGAAACACAAAGAAATAATGAAAATAGCAAAAGAAGCAAATGTAATTAACTTGCCTTTGATTATAGAAAACAATACAATAAAAGAACTTAAGGAGGTAATATAATATGTACTTAGACGTTTCATACGACAAAAACTTTGAAGACTTATGGATGCATTTAAAATCAAAGTATCCAGACAAATTATTTAACATGGACGGTGTTGGAGAGCAATTAGACATGGCTAAATTCAGTAAGAAATTCTTTAAGAATAAAAATGCAGCAGCAGATGCTTCTGTAGATGGAAATGCTAATGTAGATGATATGTCAGTTATTACATATCACATTGAATTCCCTAAGCCACATTTTAAACTTAATTCTTACTACATGGTATGGAAAGAATTAAAAAGATTATACGGACAAGAGGTAGCTAATACAATTGTTGAACATCAATTAACTGGAGACATTTATATTAATGATTTCCACGGGATAGGTGGAGGATTACCTTACTGTTATAACTATTCAACTTATGATATTATGACTAAAGGACTTCCTATGATTAAAAAGATTAAATCAATTAAACCTAAATATTTATACTCATTCAAATCACAACTTGAGCAATTTACTGTAATTGCTGCTAACAGTACTTTAGGAGCTACTGGACTTGCTGATATGTTAGTTGTAATGAGCTATTATGTTAATAATATTTTAGAGAACTACGAAGACGCTGGATTCCAACTTAAAGATGAAGAAAGTGCTTGGAAATATATTAAAGAAAATTTAGTATCATTTGTATACACTATTAATCAACCTTTAAGAGGAAATCAATCATGCTTTACAAACTTATCTGTATATGATAGAAAATTCCTAGATGGAATGAAAGATGATTATTTATTCCCAGACGGAAGCACAGTAAACGTAGAATTAGTTCTTAAATTACAAGAGTTATTCTTAGATATAATGGAAGAAGAATTAGAAAGAACTCCAATTACTTTCCCAGTTTTAACAGCTTGTTTCGCAGTAGATGAAAACAAAGATTTATTAGATATGGAATTTGTAAAATATATTGCAGAGAAAAATAAAAAGTTTGGATTTATTAATTTATACTGTGGAGATAGTGCTACATTATCATCATGTTGTAGATTAAGAAGTGATAAAAAGAATGAATATTTTAATTCATTTGGAGCAGGAAGCTCTAAGATTGGAAGTTTAGGAGTAGTTACTGTTAACTTACCTAGATTGGCAATTAAGTATGCTGATAATAAAGAAGAGTTTTTAAATCAATTAAAATATTTTGTAGGTGTTTGTGCTAAAATAAACAATGCAAAAAGAAAATTAATTTCAAGAAAGATTGATAATGGAAATCATCCGTTATACACTTTAGGATTTATAAACTTAGAAACTCAATATTCAACAGTTGGAATTAATGGATTTAATGAATGTGTTGAAATAATGGGACATAATATATTAAATGAAGATGGACAAGCATTTGGAATAGAGTTAATAGAAACTTTAAATGCAGAGAATGATAAACAACAAAAGAAATATAATGTACCTCATAACTGTGAACAAATTCCAGGAGAGAACTCTTCTGTAAAGCTTTGTAATAAAGACTTATTACTTAAGTATCACAATCAATATGAGATATATAGTAACCAATTTATTCCATTAGTGACTGAAGCTGATTTATTAGATAGAATCAAGTTACAAGGAATATTTGATAAACACTTCTCAGGTGGAGCAATCTGTCACCTTAATGTAGAAACAAGAATAAAAGATTCAAATCAAATAGTAGAGCTAATAAAAGCTGCTGCTAAACAAGGAGTAGTATACTTCGCAATTAACTATGTGTTAGCAGAATGTGAAAATGGACATATGACTGTTACTAGAACTGGAATTTGTGAAATATGTGGAGGACACATTGTTAATGAATATTCACGTGTGGTGGGGTTTCTTACAAAAACTAGTTCTTGGAATGAGACTAGAAGAAGATTAGATTACCCTAATAGACAATTCTATCAAGGTTCTGACATCTAATGAACGTCTTAGCAACATCATTTACCCTTGAATACAATTCGTTAGATATTTATCTAGCGGGTTGTAGAGGGAAAAATGGAATCCATTGTAAAAATTGTCATAATCCTGAGAGTTGGTGTTTTGACCAAGGAATGAATTATGAATTATATTTAAATAAAATAAAAGAAAAAAATTCTGACTTTGATAGCCTAATAAAAAATATTATGATATTTGGTGGAGAACCTCTTGACCAAGATTATAAAGAGTTGGAAATATTTTTAAATAGTATAAAGGAAATAGATAAAGATATATGGCTATTTACAAGAAAGCCTATAAACGAAGTTCCTAACTTTGTTAAAGAAATATGTAGCTATATTAAATGTGGAGCTTATATTGAAGAATTAAAAGAAGAAAATGTTCAATATGGTATTACATTAGCAACATCAAATCAAAAGATATTTAAGAAAGGAGTTGATTATTAATATGGAATTTGAAACTGAATCAAACGCAGAATGGATTGGAGTAAATAATTTAAATGAGGATACACTATTAAGTATAATTATTACAAGTTTAAACGAATTTTTATTAAATGAATCACATGAGTATGATGAGTTATTAAATAGAAATCCAGAGCTTTATAAAATAATTAATGCTAATTATCCTGAATTATTTAATATATTTAAAAATAAAAATATGATGATTAATCCAGACTTAAAAGTTGTAAAGGGAATTATAAAGGGATTAAGAAGATTTAACAACTTCTGTCCTTGTAGAGTTGATAAGACAGATGAGGATAATCTCTGTATGTGTAAAGATGCTAGAGAAAACAATAACTGTTGCTGTAAAATATTTATATTAAAGGAGAGTAATTAATTATGGAAAACAAAATAAGAGGATTTGAATTTGTATCGCAAGAACACATTAAAAATTGGGGAGATATATCAACTAAAATAGTGGCAAACTTACCAACAAGAGGGAGTAAAACATCGGCAGGATATGATTTTTATAGCCCTATAGATGTAAAAATACCAGCTGGAGAGCAAGTTTTAATCTGGTCAGATGTAAAAGCTTATATGCAAGAAGGAGAGGTTCTAATGATTCATGTTAGAAGTTCAATCGGAATCAAAGCAGGACTTATGTTAGCAAATACAACAGGAGTTATAGATGCAGATTATTACTCAAATGAATCAAATGACGGTAATATTGGTATCTGTTTAAAAAATACTGGAGATAGAGAGGTTAGAATTGCAGCTGGAGAAAGAATCGCTCAAGGTGTATTTATGCCTTTCTTAGTAGCAGATAACGGGAATACAGACGAAGAAAGAACAGGTGGAATTGGTTCTACAAACAAATAGGAGTGATTATATGTATTGGATATATACCGAAACACAAACTAAAAAGATTGTTAAAGGAAAGGAAGTTACTATAAAAGACTTCCTTCCTCAAGGTAAAAGTTTTAAAACTAAATCTGCTATGGAAAAGAAGCTAAAAGAGATTAGAGAGAAACATCCTAAGAAGGTTTTTAAGCCTTGTAATCTTCCAAGTAAGCTAAAGGAAGGAGAAATCCTTTATAACTACTTAGGAGAGGAATATGGGAAAGTTTGCAAGGTTACTAATAGCTTCTATTATATAGATAGATTCGCTTATCCTGATAAAGAGCCTGCTATGTTATTAGCAGATAGTATAAAGGAGAAATTTATAAAAGGATATAGTGGAAATAAATGCGGATTAATATATGAAGTATTCCAAGAAGATATAAAAATATTATAAAATACTTGACAAAAGAAATCTCTGTGCTATAATTATAGTATAGAGATTTTTTAATTGGGAGGTGTGTATGAAGAATTATATATTAAATTATCTTGCTAGATTATTTAAGAAATGCAATAATGTCAAACATAATTATGAACTAATTCATGATAATACGCATCGTGTTTACAATAGTAAAAATAAAAGGTATCTCTACAGATGTAAACACTGTGAACATGAACAAATTCATAATCATAGGAGTCATAAAAAAATGTCTAAAAGACATAATTAGGAGATGGTCAAAGATGGAAAATAAAGCGAAAACTACTTTAGAGCTACAAGAAGAAATGGCAAACTTACTTAATGATTTCAGAGCTTCAGTTGATAAAATAGAAGACGAAGAAATTAAGAAAGAAGCTCATGATAAGATTGTAGAAGTTGGAGTAGGATGTAGCGAGTTATTTAACAGAATTGAAGATTTAGAAAACGAAATAGAATTATAAAAACGAACAAAGGAAGTGATATATGGCAAATGATGCAGGGAAACAATTTGAAAAGGATATTCAAGATTCAGCAAATAAATATAAAAATATGTATATATACAGACTAAGAGACAGTGCGAATGCATGGAATCCTACTCAAAATGATAACATTAGATTTACACCTACGAATATATGTGATTTCGTATTAGTAGAAGATGATAGTCCGTTAACATTATTCTTAGAAATGAAAACAACTAAAAATACAAGTCTACCATACTCTATGTTAAAAAAGAATCAAATTGACGGGTTAAAAAATATTTCAGATTTAAATTTTAAACATTTAAAAGGTGGATTTATTTTCAACTTTAGAAAATATGAAACTACATTTTATTTAAGTGGAGCACAAATATGTGAATATATGAAGCTTTCGGAGCAAGAAGGATTTAAATATAATAAGAAAAGTTTTAGTTATGAATGGGTAAAAGATAACGGACTTGAAATTAAAGGAATAATAAAAAGAGTTCATTATAGATACGTCTTAGATGAATTTGTAAAGGACTTGGTTAAAACGACTGAGGAGTAATAATATGTGTGACGAAGAGAAAAAAGAATCTTACTTTGATGGAATATTAGAAGATATTGAAATTAAATCTAAGCAAAGACAATTAGATAAGATAAATGATGCTGTAGACCCTGTTGATAAAGCAGTAGCTACTATCATAACATTTGTTGGATTATCAAGCGGAGATGACATATCTGGAGAAAGAGACATAGAAGTAATAAAAGCAGCAGTTAAACAGGCTTGTTATGTTTCTGTAGAAAAGTATAAATTAGAGAAAGAAATAGAAGAGCTGGAAAAATAAACCAAAAAAAAATACCCCTACAATTAAGTAGGGGTATTTATTATTTTTTAATTGCTTCGTTTTCTCTTTTTATAACGTCCTGTCTAACAATCTCTATAGCTTTTGCCATTAACATTTCTACTTTAGGCTTTAGCCAATTTCCTAGGTCTGCTTGATTTTTAAATATAAGCTTTAATGCTGGAATCATTTTCCAAATTTCTTGTACAACATAGTCGAATCTTTGATTCCCCACTTTATATCCTTGAATTTCTTTCTCAGCTTTTACCATTAATTTAAGAACATATTTTTCTACAAGTAATATTCTCCCGAAATAGATAAGTAATAAAGCACATAATACAACGCAACCAGCAATAATTAAATCAGCTCTATCAATTTTTGATACTGCTGTAATAGCGAATGTTTTTACTGCCTCAAAATTTATAATTTTTCCTATTATATTTTCCATAAATTCATCTCCTTTGTTTCTCTCATATGTATCTGAGAGTTCTTATATTGAGTTCTAAGAGGTTTAAATGACTAACTGGTACAAATTTATACCTAGTAAATTTAAACCGCTTACAACTTAAAATTCCGATTTTAATGACATTAATCTTTACTTCTTAATGTCAGTTCTCCTACAAATCCTACCATATCTTTTATAGTACAATTTTCATTCCACTTTCCTAACCAATACTCAGGAGAATTAATTAATTCTTCCTTAACCAGCTTGTCAAGAGTTTCTGCTTCCCAATCGTCATATTCAGGTGATAAATATTCTATCTCACCTTTGTTACAAGTTATATTTTTTATCCCGAACATTTTAGAAATATCTTGTCTTTTAGCAGGAGTCCACATTACATTTCTCCATTCAATATGTAAATGAGCCGCCGTAGACCTTCCTGTACTTCCCATAATTCCAATTTTATCGCCTTTCTTAACTCTATCTCCTACTTTAACATATGAATGTTTTAGGTGACCATATAATATATACCCCCCTATAGACTTATCATCTAATTTAACATCAACATGTATTCCATAGTCTCCAGTGCTTTTATTCAATTTAACAACCCCATCACATACTGATATAACTGTTATGTCTGAATATGAGACGATATCCATTCCTTGATGAAATACTCCTTTTTTATGCGTTATAGGGTCTATTCTGACCCCATAAGCACTAGATACTCTACAGTCCTTTATATTTCTAAATGGAAATCCTAATATGTTTTTATTATCCATATTACATCACTCCTATATATTATAAAACATATCTAATAGTCTACAAACAACTAAAGACATGTCGCTTCTACTAAGCTTATTATTTGGTTTAAAAGTTCCATCTGGGTATCCTTTTAATAGCCCTAAGTTAGCCATTCTAGTAGCTGCTTTATCATTAAATTCTTGAGTGTCTGGGAACTTCTTATCTCTTCCTTCAACTAAGTATTTAAAAATATCGAACTCTTTAAATTCAGGAAGTATAAATAATCCTACTTCTTCTCTGAAATCATCAACACCTCTATTTATTTTGTGCATATTATCTTTGATTATATTTAATATTTCATCTTGCCATAAGAATCTTCCTATTTTGACTCTAGCATAACTTTGAATAAGGGCTATTATTCCTGTCAACGCTGGAGCCGCAAAGCTAGTTCCCGTATGCTTACGTTTTGAACTATCAAAGCTACTTAACATAAGATTGCTTACCATTAATACATCAATTCCATCACCTTTATTTGTGTATGATGCTTTATTAACTTCCCATTCATCTAATTTATCAGTATCATCTTGCTGTAAATGGACTGCTCCTACATTAATTAAATCTGGATTACCTAAAAATACATCTTTAAAAGCGTCCTCACTTCCGAATATCTCTCTATCATTTCCTGCTGCTGTTATACATGTTAATCCATGATGGTCAATAAATTGCTTAAGTATTTCTCTCTGCTTCTTTCCGCCAGGATGTGTCATCTTAGAACCTTGTCTACTAGAAGTAAATATTGGAATATTGTTTTCCTTTATAAAAGGAAATACTTTATCTACCATATCATCTTCTATAGGTCTGCCACTACGACTAGAATACGAATTAGGTACCATATGTATCGTACACTCTGGAGCAAACTCTAATATACTTTGAAAAACGAATTGTCCATGTTGGTCTTTACTTTCTGTTTCTCCAAAAGGATTTTTGACTCTTCCTTTGAATTCAAAATGTGCCATATTCGCTTCTTCAATAGAAACTATATCTACATGTTGTCCTCTGAATCCTGCATGATGCCAAGATGAAACATTTGTTAAAAATAATTCATTTGCGTTTTCATAATGCATATAAACTCCTCCTTATTTGTTTATTTTACTTCTTCAATTGAAGCGTTTACTGTACCTGTTACTGCTTTAATCCAAACTGAAATTGGTACGTTGGCTCTAAAATAAAATGTTTTAGACTCAGCTGGTTTTAGTTTAAAGTTTAATTGTGAATCACTATATCCATAAACTAATTCCCCTGTATCATCATTTTTTACTGTTAAACTTTTTCTTCCTGCCAAATCTACTAAATTATCTCCTGAACAGTTTAATTTAACTGCTGCTGTATCTGCTATTGCTTTTGCTGCTGTTAAGCTTGTTGGGTCAAGAATCATTTCTTTAGTTAATGCCTCGTATAATTGTCCTACTGTAATATCTGCCATAAAATATTTCCCCCTTAAATTTTAGTTCTACTAATAACAAATCTTGTATTAGAACCATTTATATTATTTATTACTAAAACTCCGTTCCCAACTGCTACAGTTAGGTCAGGAGATTTTTTAATCTTTATTGCTGTAGTATCTCCATTTAACTTTACCATAACATAATTTGAGTCTACAGTTGCTGAAACAACTCCTAAACTATAATGAGGTCTTGTTAATCCTAGAGATTCTATTACTGCTATTATTGCATTTTTTAATCTGTTTTGTGAAGATAAATTTTTACTACTGTATTGTCCTCTTTTTACCATATTATATCACCTTCGTTATTTTCTCGCCGATTACAGGCATAAGTACTGGAATTCCAGGCACACTGAAATTTCTTACTATATAATTTTCAGATGTCCCATTTTTCACATCAGTAGCTTTTATAACATCTCCAATTTCAAGAAAGTCTAATGGGAATATATTAATCCCTATTTCTTCTGTTATTGCCATTCTTTTATTCTTCTCGAAATCCATTCTCCATTGAGCTTCTGGTACTGTTAGTATATTTGGGTCTGGATTCCCGCCATTGTGAAAATAAATTCTATGCCCTATCTTTTGTATACTGTAAGGATTATTCTCATATTCAGGTAAGGTATCATCTATTTTTTCTTCTAGTCTAACTGTTGCGATTTCATCTGTACTTCCACCTAATACAATTATATGGTTATAAAATTCATTTAATTTCAATTCTCTATATCCACCTGCATAGTAATTTACATTATATTTATTATCTTCAGTAACTTCATTTGTAAATTCCCATATTGGAGAATCTTGACTCCAATCTGATTTCTTTACCTTTAATCTTAAGTATCCGTTAACATCATAATAAATATCACAATTTGCCATATCAGCTAAATCTTTAATTGCTGTCCATCTATTTTCTCCAGCATCCCAATCCATATTTCTTCTAGTCAATTCAAATCCAGCATCTATATTATCAAATAAGAATTTAGTTTCCCTATTTGCTATTGTTTTAATCGCTGCTTTTATATCGGTTCCTGTAGCTACATTAGTAGCAGTCTCGAATTTCCCATTTTTACCTGTGTAGTAATGAGCCTTATCTTTACCCTCTACTATCGTAACTGGAATATCATTTATATTACTATTACCTTTTAAATTTGTTAGAAGGAATTCTCCTTGAGGAAGATATTCTATAACTCTTTCGCCATTTACTTTAACATTTAATTGGATACCTTTATAAACTTTTACTTTTTTATCTGTCCATAAAAGATTACCCGCTCCCCAAGTATATTTACCTGAAATATTATTAAAAGCAAATGAAAATGTTCTTCTTATATCCGAGTCTCCACTTACATTAATAGTACCTATACTATCTTTATTTATCTCATCTTCAATTGAATCTAATAATTTATTATCTAAAGAGTCATATAAGTCTATTCTTATATAAGTTTTTATATGAGGAGATGTTAATATATGATTCCTATAATCTGATGAATGTGCTATCATATTATCTCCTCCTAAACTACTCTAGAACGCATATAAGTTGTATAATCTGAAATAATTTCAGCCTTAACATTAACTATAACGTAATCTAAGTCGTCTTTTTCTGCAATATTAGCAATTGAGTTTGTTGGAGAATGAATATCACAAATCATAGTTTCTCCTACTCCATTTTTTACTAATAGTGGCTTATGTTCTCTTATTAATTCTTCTAAATCTTCATATTGCTCTAATCCTGTTTTTCCTGGTCTATTTAAGAATGCTCCGTCAATATCAAAAGTGACTTTCTCAGCAGGAGTATATCCTACTACTGGGAATCTGCCATATGTTGATACAGAGCTTCTATCTTCTTCTTTACTTTTTGTGACACTGTTAAATCCGTCGTCTATAGTTTTATCAAATACAAAATATGTATCTGCATCATCTATATCCATTATCCAGTATCCTATGAAAGGAGTACTGATTTCAGTTTCATTTTTCTTACCTATAAGTCCATTTATACCAATAGGAATAACACTATATATGTGTTCTTTTGCTCCTTGTGTCCAGTCTATCTTTGAGAATTCTATATTCCCTGATTGAGCATAGTCATATATTGCTAATGTAACCTCATCATCTTTACCCTTAGTTCTTCTGTTAAGCTTAAGCTTATCTATTGGAACTCCTTCATTATCTATATTACCAGCATTTGTGTTACCTTCAAATTTACCATAGATAAATGTATACGCTGTCCAAGATTCTTTTACGTTGCTTAAATCTTTATCGCCTAATTCATATCCATGTATTTCATCAAATATTGCATTAGATAAAACTAAGTTATTTGGTGAAACTAAATTAGTAACATAATCTTCTGTTATTAATTCTCCTACTATATTTCCATCAAAAAAATCCATATAAACCTCCTTTTATAAAGAGTTACTTGACATATTACTTATATAATAAATTATACTATATAAAAATAAATATGTCAAGCCCTTTCTACTATTTTAAATTTAAAACATCATTATAAAACATTATACCATAAGTAATTCCAAATATAATTGATGTTGAAATTAACATTGCAATTATAATTTCTTTCTTTTTCACAAGCTATACCTCTCTATAATTTTATTTACTCCTTAAAGTATAGACCTTTTTCATCTAATAAATAGATTAAAAGAATCATCGGAATATGTACTGTTGTATGAGTTATTATTGCTTGTGGAACAATATATGTAGCTATAACTTCTGTTTGAACTCCGAACATTCCCAACAATATTGTACTTATATAAGTTAATATTGTATAAACGCAAAACGTTATTGCACTACTTATTAAGCTTATTCTTCTTCTGGTATTGTGTCTACCTAAGAAAATATATCCTATTACAACTAATCCTACATATGTTATAAAAACATTTGTAATCAAAGCCAACATATAAGGTATATTACCTAATCCTTCATTTCTAAAAAAGTAATGAAAGTTTAAGAAAAAAGCTGGGAATAAAATAAATAGTTGAAATTTTTTAAAACTTATCTCCCTTACTACTCCTAATAACGCTAAAGAAAATAACGCTAAAACACAAAAATTTGGAATACTTATTAGGATGTACTGTAACATGTCACTATCCATGATAATACTGACCTCCTTTACTTGCCGCTATTTTATGATGTTTGATTTGTTCCTTTAAATCTCTTGTGCAATGAAACATTTCGATTATAAAGAAACCAAAAAATGTTAATAGCATGATTACCATGTTAACTATTAATATTTTCAATAATAATTCTTTGTTGTAATTTAACAAAGTAGAACTCTTTACTGTTAATAAACTTATCAGTGCGACAAAATTAATTGCTATTACACTGATTATAAACCTTAGACTATTTTCCCCATTCACTTATCGTCACCTCACTTTAGTTTATTGATTTCGTGATTTACACCAAGTAGTTTGCTCATTGATGTCCGTCCTTAGTTCATGTAAGATATTGCCAAAATTCTGCAAATTAGAATTAACATTATTTGCATTACTCTCAACATTATCTTTGAGATGAGATATGTCACTGAGGATTAATTTATTATCAGCTTTGCTTTTCATATTAGATTCAATAATAGACTTTGACAAGGCTCTCATAGAGTTTGCCGCTATCATCATATATGAAAAAGCCAATACGAACACGCATATTATAACCGCAAAAATTATGAATAAACTGTGTTCATTTTGAAAAAAGTTTAAAATATTTTCATTAGTTAGAATATCTGTTGCCGTATCTACGCCAGTTGACGCTAAATTTTCCATACTTCTCACCTACCTTAAATGAATTTTATAAATATATATAAACAGAGATATACTCTGGAATTTTATATTATAAAGAGAGATAATTTCTTATCCCTCTAAAATATTATATTGTTAATTCCCTTAATCTCATTAATAATACTTCTCTTTCTTCAATCAAATCTTTTACTCTTTGATGAGGCTCTATTCCATTCATAAAATCAATTATTACTCTAGCTTCTGACATTAGCTCATCTATCTCTTTTAGTCTTTTTAATATTGTTTCTTTTTCCTCTTCCGTTGTTGGTTCTAGTTTTTCAACTAATCCATTAATTATTTCATACTTTTTAATATTTTCAATAAAACCAGATATATGACTTAAACTTCCATCATGCTGTATTGTCATATCTGATTTTACGTATTTGCTCTCATGCTCTTCATAATTACCACTGGCAACTATTTCTCCAGTTTTTGTTATATATATAATCATCTTATGCCTCCTTATACTAGTACTGTTGTACTAATAGCTCTTCCTATTTCATTAGACGTTTCTGTTGTACCAATTCCATTTGCAGATGCATAATATTTTTTATTTAAAGATAATCCAGTAAACGCATTTGAACCGTTCCCAAAAACACTAAGCTCCGCATTGGCTCCAGATAACGCATCTTTTTCAACAACTCCTGTTCCGTCTAGTAGCGGTGTTAATAAAATTATCCTAGCATCAGCTATAAATAATATTGCCTTTGGTAATATGTAGTTACTTGTTAACAAGCCACTATCCGACAAGACAATTACTGATTGTCTAGCAGCTAAAGCCGTTGAATTGAAAAAGTTAGTATCTGTAACTTCTACATATTCTAATGTAGCTGAACTGGCTTTTCTGATAAGTACGCCGTCCATAAACTTACAAACAATTTCCTCATATATCTGACTCGCCCATGGACTGTTTTCGTTATATGAATAAACAACTGAGGCAGCTCCTGTTACTGCATCACATCTAAATGCTGTGATGTCTCTTTGTATACTGTCGTGTGCAGATATACTTATCAAGTTATCACCCTCTGGATATTCTGTACCATCCAATTTGTAATTTGCTTGATATATCTCTGGGGCTGTCTTCGATTCTCCTGTATTTGCATCAAGAATATGACTTGTTACAAGCGATATTGTTTTTGCTGTTCTGTTTATTGAAAATTGATAAAAAATTCTAGGAGAAGTTGAATTTGTACCATTTAGCACTACGAAGCCTATATAATTACTTGCTCCTTGTCCATGTACACCTAGCCAATAAAATGTTGAATTTGGAGTATATATACTACCATATCCCCAATTTGTTTGAGAACCTTTAGCTATAGTACAACCAACACCTGTAAAATCAAATGTAGTTACATTATAGTATGGAGTTTTATTTGTTCCAGACCCATCTGCTTGTCTATGATAAAGTGTTACTACTGTATCTTCATCAAAATCATATGCACACGTACAAGAACTTGTAGAATACTTATCATCTGAAACTTTAATGTGCTCGTTTTCTATTGTTATAGCTGTCACATCATCATCAACTGTAAATATGGTTGCGTATGCTGCTTGGATTGCACTGTTACCACTTGATTGATGTGCATATAATGCTATAAATGTGTGCTTGCCATCTATCTGTTTTCCTCTATATAACATGCCTAAATACTGACCGCCTGTGTAAGAGTATGGAGTTGAGTACGTATTCGTTATCGCTCCTCCTCCAGCTCCCTTTGCTGCATTTAATTGTATCGTACCAGAAGACCCTAAGTATATTTTAACTCTAATTGAACCGTCTGGCGTTTGTCCGTATGCGTTACCACTTGTTGTAGTAATTGAATTTTTAGCTTCTGATGTATTAGGGATATCCGCATCTGCAATTTTTGCCTTTAGAGTTCCTGCATCATCTACTATAGAGAAAAAATCTCCTTTTGTTAAATTTTCATAGGCTGGTAATTTAATATCTTTTTTAGAACCAGCTACTAAAGTCTTTTGTAATTGACAGTTAATACCATCATATATTAAGATAATTATTTCATCAGTTAATAAATTACCTTCTTCTAATTCTTCAGTTACATTCTTTTTTATAGAAGTAACTGCATTATCGCCTATTTTTATAGTTGTTGCTCCTGTATTACCATTCTTAACTTTAACTGCTAGTGTTAACGGCTCTGCCATAGAAATAATTTCTTGGGCATCAATAGTTATATTAGGAACTATAATTTGATTAGGAGTTACTGAAGTATCTTCTAAGTAGAAAATAGAATAATCTAAAGCCGCTTGCAATTTATTTGCATCCGCTCCATCAAGAAACAATTGCCATTTTGCAGGACTATCAATTGGAGATTCTCCAGTAACAGATTCTAATGCATAATATAATTTATTTTGGAATAAAATTAAATCATATAATACATAGGCAGTTGCAGGACTATAGTCTCCTCTAGGTAATAGAGCTGCTCCTTTTTCTCCTTGGTCACCCTTATCTCCTTTCGAAGCTATTTGAAGCCATTCTGTAGGATTTTCAGAAGGTCTTTTATTTACATTATCCTCTTTTGCTAAATATATATTTCCTAAGTCATTAACAGTATTGAATATACTATATTGAGTTGTATTTAGCCAATCTCCCTTATAAATATAGAATTCAAATAATTCATCAACTATAAAGCTTTGCATATTAGTTATAGCATCAGTTATTAAATTAAAATAAGATGATTCTGCAATCATATTAACTAATGTAACTTCTAGTGCTGCTAATTCTGCTATTTCTGCTGGTGTTCTTTCATCAGGATTAATACCTCTTAAGTACTTAAACCTTGTAACATTATCCCAATCTGCACCTGTTGGCTCTTGCAATGTTTTAAAAACATCATTGCTTTGTGGGAATGTGCTTGAATTTGACATATATTAATCACTCCTTATATTTTATTTGCAACTATATTTATTCCAGATTTACTTTGCTGTATTCCAACATATACATCTGCTATATCGCTTAATACTTCAGTCTGTACATATGAAACTAAATTAGTTGTCTTATTTATTTTGTATAGTTTAAATCTTTCTTCATCATATCTAAGTATCATTATATAGTCATTATTTTCGAATGTTAATAAATCTTCCTCAGATATTCTCTTATGAGTAGTTTCCCATAAGTAATCTATTAATTGTGACATTCCCTCATATCCGTGATATTTAGTAGTATCATCTTTTATTGTTGCTTCATCTATTGCAACTGTATCCAACCAGGCATCCTTTAATCCTTCAAAAGGTTTGACTCCACCCATCCATATCTTAATTGTGAAAACGTCATCTATATCAACACCTTCATTAAATGTTACATTACCATATGTTAGGTCTATTTTTTCATTATTTATATAACTTACGCTTCCACCTGTTATCCCGATTATCTGTATAATATTCCAATCCAATTTAACCGCCGCTCTCTCTGGCAAGTTAGTTGATATCAATTGAGTTACGAATTTAATATCATCATAGTTCGTAGAAACATTAACTTCCTTCGCAACAAACATACCGTTCTCAGCTGTAACTTCTAATCTAACTTTTAGATTTGAATTATTTGGAAGATTGTCAAATGTTTGTTGAATAGGTTCTGTTATTTTTGTATCTCCACTGAATAATAAAGCTCCTGTTCCATCATATAGATACCATCTATAACTTTGTAATGGTATACTTTGAGTTTGACTATAAGTCCCTACAAAAGTATAATTTTGATTTGCTAAAACTGTTCCTTCATCTGGTGTAATTGTTAAGACAGGAATGTCAGCAGTTGTAAATACTGCAAAATCCGATGTCGCTGTTTCTAATGCTGTAGACCATACTGTAACTTTTACTTTGTACGTCTTTCCGTTAACTAGATTAGTTGAATAATCTGCTGGCGTAAGAGTCTTTTCTAAGTATAAATATGGGTCTAATACTCCAGTATCATAAGCCAATGCTTCAGTATCATTGTCGTAAATCAATATCTGTGCTTTAGCTTGAATTTCTCCAAGTAATTGCCATTGAATTAATATACTATCATTAACATCAAATGCTTGACCTTGAGGGTGAATAATTATAGGTTTATTCATGTTTAATCCTCCTTTATAATATAGGAGAGAAATCTAATTCTCTCCTATTATTTTATTAACTATTTATTCTGTCTGCTAAATCATCAAGCTTATCATAAAACTCTTCTGGATTATCAGCAACAACAGTCATTTCTTGTATATTTATATCTTTACTTATTGTAGTTGTTGTTCCGCTAGGAGTAGCTAATGCTGGAGTTGCATTAGGGAAATCTCCTCTAATTAACTTATTAAAGTTTTCAACCATATTTGTTATATCAGGCATTATAGCAGTGAACTTTTTATAATTCGCTGTTTCTTCTGGATTTAATACTGCTTCAGGTCTTGCAGGTGTTCCGTGTAGCATTGCTAATCCTGTTTCTGTATTTAATCCTCCTGTAGCATATGGTGTAAATGAAGATGCTGGTCTACTCAATGCATCAAGTCCTGAGCTAGGAGTATTCTTAGTTGTATCTCCTACTTTAACTGTTCTACTTTTCTTAGTTTGAGTATCTAATATTCTCTGCTTTTCTTTAATGAAAGATTTATATTTTTTCAATAAATCATCCATTCTATCTTCTTCAACAGATGTAACGTCTTGCCAGAAACTTTCAGTAGAATCAATTAATTCTTGATTTCTTTCTTCGATGAACGCTTTGTCTTCTTCCCAATCATCTTTAATTGTTTCCAGTCTTTTCTCTCTTTCTTTTCTCTCTTCTTCATAAGTATTTTTCAAGTCTTTTAATTCATCTTCATATTCTTTTTTCTTAGCTTCTTTTTTATCTTTAAGTCTTTGAAGTTCATCTTCTTGAGCTTGTTGTAAGTCTTCTCTTCTGTATTGCTCTTTCAATTCATCTCTTTGACTTTCTAAATCAGCAACTAAAGATTTATTAAATGTAAGGATTTCTTCTCCCTCAGCTGTTATGAAAGTGAATCTAGTATCTTCTTTAGCTTCATCTATCTTTTTACCTATGTCTCTTAGTTTATTTTGTCTGTCTAATAATTCATTTTCTTCTTTAGTTTTATTAATTCTATCCTCTTGAAGTTTAATAGCTTTATTATACTCACTATTTATATCTTCTAATGCATCAATTTTAGCTTCAAGGTTTTTTCTATCCTCATCATAATCATCTTTAAGTGTATCAAGTTCATCTTCGATAAGTTTTATTTGAGCTTCTACTGCATCGCCAATAGCTTCAACATCAACTATTTGCTTTAATGTTGATTCTGCTAGTTCGCTTGTAACATCTTTGATAGCTTTCTGAACTTTAAACCATTCAGTACTAGTTTGAGGTATTTTATTTTTAACTAAATCAGAATATTCTTTAATCTGAGATTGTAAGTCTTTAACTTGCTCTATTGCTTTTTCTTTAGCTTTCCCACTTAATCTATTAGCTTCTGATTCTTTCTTCTTAAGGATTTCTATTTCATTAACAACATTTTTCTGTGAATTAATTACTAATCCATTTGCTTCAAGAATTCCTTTAAGTTCTTCAGCTTCCTCTCTTCTAGCTTCATTTATATTATGCATCTCAATTTGCTGTTCTTTAAGAAGTCTAATTTTTTCAGTTTGTAGGGCTATGTATCTTGCGTCCCCCTCAGTATCCTCAGACTCTAAAGCAATTTTAGCATTTATTATGTCTAATTGATTAGCTATATCTTTTAACTTATCTTCTTGACTCTTATATATATTTAATTGCAGTTCTAAATCTTTAACTAATTTTGCTGACCCTTGTTCGTCAGGTTCATACTTATTTACACTGTCTAGTACTGCGTTTAATCTTTTTATATTTTCATCTATTTTTTCAATTTCTGCCTCTTCCTCTGAAAAGTCTGTTCTAGCGAATGCTTTTAAGACATAAGTTTTTTCTAAGACCTTATTAAAATCAATTTGAGCTTGTATTTTAGCTTTTTGGGCTTTAGCTTCTTCAACTTCTTGCTTAACCCCTTCTTCAAATTCTTGTTTTTTTCTATCTATTATTGTTTTTATTACTTTTCCTCTATCTTCATATAGGCTAGTTCCACTGCTTAATAGCTCATTAAACTCATCATATTTAGAAGATAAATCAATAATAGTGTCTATATCCAAGCTTCTACCTGCACTTAAAGTTTCAAATGCAGTTTCTAATTCTTTCATCTCTTTAGAAAAAGGTTCTACAACTTCTTTTACTCTCTTTAACATTTGCTCAAGAGATATCCCTTGTTTAGTGATTCCCTCTAATCCAGATAAAGTTTCTTCTCTTATATCTGATGGAAATAATCTCTCTAAAACTGGAGTCTTAACTCCGAAGTCCTTAGAAAATGTTTCTATATTTTTCTCCCATTGAGCCTCTAATTTTTTTAAGGCTTCTGGAGTTTTTGCATCTGATAATTGTTTTGTAAACTCTCCGTATTGTTCAGAGAAATCTTCAAAAGCTCCCGCATCTGACGAGATAGTATTTAATAAAGTCGTTATTTCAGAAACAATTTCTTCTCTACTTAATCCTTCTTTCCCGAATTCTCTTACTGTAGCCAATAATATTTCTTGTTGCTCTCTACCTAACTCTACAAAACTCTCTTGAGTTCTTAAGTATGTCGCTCCTACTCTTAGTGCTGCCGCTTGTGCGTCTTTATTGGTTCTATTCACATCTGCCATAAATGAAGCATATTGAGTGCTTACTTCATCAAACATTTGCAATTGTTTTCTCAGAGCCTCTCTAGCAGTCTCATCTGTTGTTTCTGATAAAGCTTGTCTAACTTTATTTTGAGCTTCTGCTATTTTACTACCAGCATCCGCAAGTGAAAAGTCTAATCCTCCTATGTTACCGAAGTCAAATTTTATTCCACCGCTCTGTTGACTTGCTGATAAAAGATTCAGCATTACTCTTTGGGCTTCTCGTTCTTCTTCTGTAGGCAATTCAGTTCCTAATCCTAAAATTCCTTTCGACTCAAGTCTCGGAGTAATATCTGGACTCTCTAGGGCTTTTTTATATGCCTCTAATGCTTCTGTTGCATCATCATATTCTTGCTTCGCTCCTTTTAATATATCAAATTGTTCCTCTCTATTTTTCTCTTTAAGAACTTCAATATATTCTTCCATTTCTTTCTTCACATCCACAATAGCACGTCCGTACTCATCGTATCCTGTGATTGCTTCAGGAACTACTTCCGCTATTCTTTCCATAAGAACTGCCATTTTATCCTGCTCTTTAACTGATAGCTGTGTTTGCTTTCTTAGATTGTCGTATTCTTCTGTAAGTTCTTTTAATGATTTAATTCCTCTATTGTTTTGGTCTACTTGACCTTTAGCTTCTTCTCCAGCTTCGTGTATCGCTTTTTTAGCTTCTTTTGCTGCATTAGCGAACTTAATCATAGCACTAATTGCCGTGCTTATTAAGAATGTAATCCCCAATGTTAAAGCTGCATTCATTGCTATGGCTGCTATTCTAGTTCCTGTCATTGTAGCTCCCATTGCTCTAAATCCACTACTCATTTTTGTAGTAGCTCCAATAACAGCTCCTTGTTTAGCTGCTAGTGCAGATTGTACTGTATTAAATTCTTTATATCTAGCTATTATATTATTTATTACTCCTACTCCACCTTTACCTGTACCTATTAATGTAAATTTACTATTAAATAAAGATATTAATGTAATTGCAGTAGTTAATACAACAGGCAATGCTCCGAAAGCTTTTACTAAAGCTGTAACTCCTTGTACTATTGAGTTTATAGCATCTATGAAGTCTTTAACCGCTTCAGTATTTATAACTTCATTCCAGAATTCCTGTGCACTATTTTTTAACCTATTTATTTTACCTTCAGTACTAGCTAAAATTTTCTCATTCTCTCTCATTGCAGAACCAGATGAATTTATAGCTGATTCTAATGCTCCATGAGCATCTTCTATATTTTTTAATGTAGCTGCAACTACTGTTGCTTGTCTCTTTCCACCAATTAACTCTAGTAATTGAGTTTGTTCAATATCAGTAAATTTATCCATTGCTCCCGCAACTTCTGTAAGAATATCAAATGTAGATTTAAATGTTTCATTGTCTTTTTTCATTGAAATTCCAACTTTATCTAATATTCCTTGAAGCTTTTGTCCGTTCACTCCTGTATCTCTCATTCTTAAAGCTATAGTTTTAAATGCATTACCTACTTTAGCAGGGTCTTGAACAACTGCGTTAGCCGCAGTAATTAAAGCTATAGTTTCTTGATAACTGTTTCCAGCCTGTGCCATTGTAGCAGAAGACCTTGACATAGCTTCTGATATACCTTTAATAGATATAGAATAAGTATTCGCAACTTCATTGTAAGCGTCTACTAATGCTGTCGATTCAGAAACTGCTAAGTCAAACCCTTTTAATGAAGATATTATTGCCTTAGTTGATTTATCAACATCTAAGTCATCTCCAACGTTTACTAATAACAATGCATCTCTAGCTAATTCAGCACTCTCTTTAATAGTGAATCCCATTTTAGCGAACCTTGCAGTTGCTTGAATTACTTCCTCACCTGTTCTACCAAGCTCCTGTGCTAATTCAAACGAAGTTTCTTTAAATGATTGATATTGTTGTTCTGTAGCACTTGTTACTTTTTGTAATTCTATCATTGCGTTTTCAAGCTTTATTACTGTTTGTACACCACTTTTTAATCCTCTTATGAATGCAAAATATGAAACAGTAACTGCTGACCACAATGCAAATTTAACTGCTGCATTGCTCAATTCATGAGTTGTTTCTCTCAAGTGTTGAGAAAACGATTTTTGTGCTTTTGCACTTCTTTCAACGTTAGCCGCATGTGTTTTTGTTTGTTTACTCACTTTTTCTGTTACATCAGATAATTTATCAATTCTTTCTTGAGCCTTTTCATCTATCTGAGTATCCACTTTAATTTTAAATAACTGATTAAACTTTTTAAGTTCTTTTTGTACCTGTCCTTTAGTAAATACAATATTAACTTTTAAATTAAGTTTATTATTCATCTTAGCAATCTCTTGTCTGGCTTGAGAGATTGTAAATTTTACTCCAGTTTTTAAATTAAGCTTTTGTTGTAACTTGTCTAAAGCTGTTTTTGTTTGGGCTCTGTCAAATTCTGTTTTAACAACAATTTTAAATTCTTCTGCTGCCAAATTCATCACCCACCTATTTATTTTTTATTTTATCTAGCTCCTTTCCGTATTCTGTATATATTGTCATAAAAGACATGTCATCTTCTTTAATTAGACTTATTTTATATGCGAACTCCAAGCTCATTAGCCTATTTATTTGCTTCGCATATTCCTCATCTGATTCATTATAATAATCATAATTTTGATTATATGTTTCTATGAAATATTCTCTTTTTTCTATAGAAATTTCTCCCATTTCCACAATATCTTCTTCTGATTCAACTAAAGATACTATCTCTGTAGCATCTTTATGAAACTGTGTATCTACCCTTTTCCCGCATCCAGCAGCTATTAAACCAAGAATAACTGCTGCTACGATTAATTTATAAACATTACTCATTTTCATTATTTTTTCTAGTCTCTTTCATATTTTTCTCTAGTTTGCTTTTTATCTCAAGCATATGAGTTGCCCCATCTTCTAAAGCTTTTTTGTTTGGTAAATCTTTCAGGATATCTACTGTTTCTATTTTATTTATTAATTCATCTTTTTTAACTCTAAATTCTCCGACTTTGAATTTATCAACGTGATTTAATAACTCTTGACAAGCTAACATAGTTTCTTTTAACCATTCGATTCTAGTAACATTATTAACCCAGTCATATTTAATTGTTTCATCCATTCCTTCTACGTCAAAATCTAAATTTGTACATTTAGGAATTAGATAATTAATCATTTCTATTAATGGAATCTCAACAGTATTTGATGTTCCACCCTCTAGAGTTTCTCTCCATGTTAAAATATCCTCCATCTCTTCATCTGTAGGATAAACAACATATATTTCTCCTTGTCCAAAATCTAATTTTTTAAAAACTTCTCTCTGCTCTCCATTGAAATCAATTGTTTTTCTTGATTTCATAATGTCCATTACTGAAATTTTATTCATATAAATCTCTCCTTTTTGTTTGTTTTTAATCATTGCTATTGCAACTATACCTTAATTATACTACTTATATAATTATTTGTCAATACTAAACTTCGTATTTATCTTTGCTATCTCTAATTTTCTTTTTGTCTTTCTTTATGTAGAATTTATTTGTAACATCTAATCCTTCATGATTAAGTAATTCAGAGATTTGTTCTATAGGCATTCCTGCATTGTTTAATAGTGTTGCTTGAGTATGTCTGAAATCATGAGGATGTAATCCGTCTATTCCTATAATCTCTCCAGCTTTCTTAGTCCATTTTCTCAATGTTGTCGTATCTGGCTTTTTCCAGTCCTTACTGTATTTTACCGCAAAAACATATTCATTGTCAATAGCTTCCTGTGATAAAGTGCTTTTATATTCAATAAATAAATCTTTTACTTCTGGTGAAAACACTAATTCAACTATTTTCCCTTCCTTTTCTAAAACATCAGGTATCATTCTTTCTTGTAAATTTACTTGTTTCCATGTTATATTTGAAATTGCGTTTACCCTAGCCATTGTAGATAAACTTAAACTAACATATAATAAAAGTCTCAAATCTTTTGATTCCCTTATCTTATCTTTCATTTCTTTAACCTGTTCTTGAGTTAAATACGTTTGCTGTACTACTGGTAGACCTTTCTTAGGTCTTGGAATAAATTCCATAGGGTTTTCAGCTATTTCTTTTTTCATTCTTAAAAATTTAAAAAATGTGCTTATAGAAGACATTCTTCTTTTTATTCTTCCTACGTTATTTCCTTGTTGCTTACAATAGAATATGAATTCTTCAATTTCATCTTGTGTCATATCTTTAACAGGCATATTATATTGATTATTAGCAACATAAATTAACCATTGCTTTAAATCACATAAATAATTATAGATACTTCCTTCAGATAATTCTTTCATATTCATAAATCTCTCATATTTATCTAATAATATCATGTTCTTAGGATTTATTTCTTCTTTGTTTTTAAGTACTATTCTTTTGCTTCTTTCTAAATTGTTATTTGCCATATTGTTTCCTCCTATTATTTGATATTAAACCCTCTTTTTCTTAATGCCGATTTTAATAATGACATATGTAGTCCAGTATTACGTAATTCATCAGCGAAAGTTTTGTATGTAGGTCTTTCTTCTGTCCACTCTCCGATACGTCCTGCTCTATCGAATGCTTTCTCTCCCCATGCTTCAACTCCACCTTGCTCTAAAACATCTGCTATATTCCCGTTTTCTCCCTCAATTGTATTTCTTAGTTCTATTCCCGAACCGTCTCTTGTAGGAGTTATTGCGATATTTTCTGGTTTATTTAAATCATCATTTCTTTCGTATTCAACTGGGTCATAAGCACCGTATGCAACTGTATCGAATGTCTTAGCTAATTTACCCTTTAATACGTCTCCTACTTCGTTCTGTAATGCTTCCTGAACATTCTGTTGGATTACTGATTCAAGTCCCTTAAATGTACGAATACGCATCATAAACACCTCCTAATTTCTTTTGTATCCCTAAACCTTAAAACTGAGATTTTAAAGACACATTGTTTAAAGATACAAAAAAAACAAAGAGGCATAAGCCTCTTTATTATATTTTTATTAGTTCTATTTAATTACTTAATTAATCAGCAATTAAATTTTTTCTCCGATTTTATGTATATTAATTTGTGCAGGATAAGCTACTATTGTTCCAAGTCCAACATTGTTACTTAAAGTTTTAATTTTAATAGTATCTCCTGCATCTTTTATCTTCATTTTAATTCTAAATTCATCTCCAGCACTAAATTCCATAGATTTAAAGAAAAATAGCATAGAACTATCTTCTTTTATTTTAAGTGCAAACATAGAATCATTTGATAATTGCCAACTTCCTCCATTTGGTTTAACTTCAACCCAAATATATACAGTTGGGTCTCCTGTCTCATCCATGTACATTTCTAATGTACCAGCATAATAACCATCTGTATTAATCGTAAAAACTCCTGCTGTTTGTGTTATACCATAATTAGATACTGTTGTATCAAATACAATATCCTGCTCACTATCAATAAATAATTGGTCTGTAGTTCTTCTTGCTACTATTCTATCAGAAATAACATTCGATACATCAGCTTTAATCCTTTCATCTCCGCCTGCATTCTCAATAGTAAATGTTACATTACCATTATTAGATAATTTATCAATTAAATGACCTGTACTAGTATCATCTGCTGATGCTTTTACAAACTCATCAGTTCCGTAATTTATATTAGTTCTACAATCTTCTATTTGTTTTTTGCCTATATCTTTTGGATTAGCACCATTATCTACCTTTATTTCAACTACAGCTAAACAAACTGAGTCTACAGGTATTATAGGTAAATCTGCAATATCTTTCTTTTCTGCTGGTGTTCCTGCTATAGATTTTATAACTAGGTCTGCATCTACATATATACCAACTAAAGCATGTTGGTAACTAGTA
>Ga0209272_10000687_pt1 | contig 25285 bp, 22 predicted proteins | sample tdDd002_FD_187125 | JGI IMG/M metagenome (GOLD analysis project Ga0209272, IMG submission 187125) | Marine sediment microbial communities from the Atlantic coast under amendment with organic carbon and nitrate - tdDd00.2 (SPAdes)... | ecosystem: Environmental > Aquatic > Marine > Coastal >... | reverse complement strand
TTTTGGCACAGATCAACACCAATTTTCAGAAGAAAGTGAGCAATGGAAATACCATCGTATTAAATGTTTCTATTGCCAGCGATTCTATGACGGATATGGACAGCGAGTTGGGAAACGATCAGCTTCCACTTTCGGATGTATTGCGTCTTTGGGTTAAAAAGAATGCGCATAAAGGTCGTTATCATGTTCAGGGCTCGGTAGCCGAAGCGGTTATTTTTGATCAGATTCAAGTGCCTAGCAAAGACGAAAATGGAAATACATACAGTGTAAGCGACTTTGCTTTTAATCTGTGGGATTATTTGAGAAGTGATATTGGCATTGCTTGCAAAAAGCGAGTGGATGGAAATACCATTTACATTACTATTCTGGAATAAGCATAAACACATAAAACAAATAACAATGTTGAGTTTTCAAGTGTTGAATATAAAAGGTGCTTTGCCGGGGAAAATTATTACCCTGGCTTTGTGCCTGATATTATTGGGATCTGTTCAGGCGAAAGCACAAAACCGACCTCATTGGATTACTAGTCGACCAATAAATACCATGTATTATACTGGTATTGGTTCTGCTTCGAAATCAGAAACCGATTACATGAAAATTGCCAAACAAAAGGCTTTAAGCGATTTGATTTCGGAAATTGAAGTAAAAGTAGCCAGTAATTCTTTATTGAACTCTTTGGATGATAATGGGAAAATATCCTCTTATTTTCAGGAAAATATTAAAATTGAAGCCAAGCGAACAATTGAAGATTATCAATTGGTAGAATCCTGGGAAGGTGATTCTGAATATTGGGTTTACTATCAGTTGAATAAATACGATTATCAGGAGAAGGAGCGTATCCGAATTGAGAACATGCAGGATAAAGCATACGATTATCTTCTGAAGGGAAATGCCGGAAAAAATTCAGGAGAAGTTTCCGCTTCTATTTATAATTATTTGGAAGGTTTGAAGCTGATACAGGCTGATTTAAATAAGAATTTGCCATATCAGAAAAATGGTCAAACCATTTATTTAGGTAATGAATTGTATGCTGGTTTAAGCAATGTATTTACTGGAGTTCAGATAAAAACTGATCCGTCATCCGTAAAAGGACAAGCCTTTCAATCTGTAAAAGGTCAAATTCAGATTAGAGTTAGCAGAGGAATGCAAGTTCTTGCTAATTTGCCATTACATGTCGAATTCATTTCCGGATCAGGTGAATTGAATCATGGGTTGATAACCAATGAATCAGGAATTGCTCATTTGCAAGTTTTGAATATTAGTAGCAAGCAAAAGCAACAATTGGTCTTGATAAAACCAGATTTGAAGAAACTTTGCTCCGATAGAAAAAATAAGTTGTTGCATGGTATTTTAAACCAGTTGAAATCTTTACCTGAAACGCAGGTAAGTATTAGTCTCGAAAGTGCAACCATTAAAGCTTTTTTAAAACAAAGTCAGGATGGTAATTCTGCTTTAGTGAAATCCGTTAAGAGAATTTTGAGTAACAACTATTTCAATTTTGTGCCTAGCGAATCGCTTGCTGATGTTGTGGTGGAATTGGATGAGGAATTCAAAAAAGGAGGAAAAGTGAATGGTGAAATGTATAACATGCAGGAGTATTTCTCATCGCTTAGTTTGCAGATTACCAATCGTTATAGCAAAGAAACGGTGTTTAGTTATGGCGTGAACGATTTACGCACCTTAGCACCTGAAAGTACTTCGCCAAAAACAGCTCGAATGTCGGCAAGTAGAAGTATCATGAAAAAAATGCAGCGTAAATTAATTCAAGAATTAAAGAAGCTGCAAATGATCATTGATAAGTCGATAGTGGTTCCTGAAGTTGTGCCAAATGTGCAAAGAACAGAACCGAGCAGAAGTCAGACCACAAGTACTCAAAGTCCAAAAACGATTGTTACTTCGGGCTTGTTGGCTTACTATACCTTTAATGATGGAACGGGGAGAAACAGTACAGGAATAAACAATTACAATGCATTGGTTGAAGGTGAAAATGCACCTTTATGCGTTACAAGCACTTTGACTGGAGAAGGTAAGGCAGCTCAGTTTAGTGGCAATTCATACTTAAGTATTCCTGAACATCCTATTCAACAATGGACTGCCTATTCCATTAGTACATGGGTGAAAACAACTTCGGGAGGAGCGGTATTGGGTCGAAAAGGATCCGGACCTACCATTTTAGGAACAACCATTCAAAATCAGTTATTCTATCAGAAAAATCATTACGGTCGTTACGACACGTTTAGTTTCGATACGGATAAAATGCTGCTGGATTCTCAATGGCACATGCTCACCTTAACTGTTGAGGTTTTACAAAACGGATCACGTTCCAGATTGTTTGTTGATGGGCAAATGGTTTTGGTCGAAAATACTCAATTGAATGATAAGATAAAAGGTGGCGAAGGAGCTTATATCGGTTACGATCCCGGATCGAAAAGATATTTCACTGGTGAAATTGACAATTTGAGGATTTACAATCGAAAATTAAGAGATGAAGAAATTCAGCAGCTTTATCGCAGTCAGCAGTAAGAATATCAATAAGTAATACAATTAAATCTTTAAAATTTACTAATAATGAAAAAACGTTTTTATCAATTTGCAGCAGTAGTAATGATGGGTGCCATGTTCGCATGTTCGGCACCACAACAAGTAGCACAAGTACAGCAACCAGATGAGGTTGATTTTGATGTGCCTTGTACAGGTCCTGATTTTAGAACCAACGCGGAATATTTTAGAGCATCGGCAGATGGTTTAAGTATGAATATGGATATCGCTAAGAAAATGGCATATACCAATGCACGTGCCGAGTTGGCAACAGCTATTCAGGCTAAGGTTGAGCGAGTAACTGATAACTATTCTTCATCGCATAATTTCAATGGTAACGAAGAAGCTAAACAACGTTTCCAGGATCTTCCAAGAATCGTAGTAAAGCAAGTAGTAAGCGGGACACGTATCATTTGCGAGAAAATGAAAAAAACCAAAGAAGGCAAGTTTCATTGTTATGTTGCTATGGAATTGGCAGGTGATGAGATCGTAAATTCGATGAAAGACAGAATCAGTGGAGATGACAAATTGAAAATTGATTTTGAATACGAGAAATTTAAAAAAGAACTAAAAGAGGAGATGGCGAAAGGAAATTCATAATCCTTTTTATTCCATTAACGATATGCATATCAGATTATTCTTGATATCGATTCTAATTATTTTAACAGTTTTTTCTACCAAAGGACAGGAGATAGACTCTTGTCTTTTGGAGAAAGACTCTATTGCTGATGTTTTGTTAACAAAGCGTCAGAGTTTTCCAAATTGGCTGGTAGAACAGGCTTTGGAAAATGAATGTTGCATTGGAATTTCAGATCCTTATTTGGATACCGATTTGGCTCTCGAACAAGCCAAAATTCGAGCGGTTGCCATTGCCAGCTTGAAAGAGGAATTGGCTTACCGATCTATAGTTGATAATTACGTATCGGATAAAGGAGGAAAATACGCAAATACCAAATTTGTGAGCTTAACCAATATGGTTTCGATAGCTGATATTGATTTAAAATCTATTGAAGTTTTAAAAACTTATACATCACCATTCGATGAGGTCTTTGTATTGATAAAAAAACCAAAATTCAACACTTCAGATTCTTTAAAAGATACTACCAATACAATAAAAATAACTGCTGATTTACTTCTAAGTGAAACCAAAGGAAGAGGTGAGGACAGTTATAATTTTATAAAGTTTCACATTCAGAATCCGGATCAATATCCTATTAAAAAGCTCAATTACTATTCTTACAATACCAAGTCGGGAAAGAATATTGTTTCAAAAATCAACCAGTTCGAAATAAAATTCCCAAGTGGAATGTTTCGTTATCAGCCTTATCAGGCTCAGGATACCATTCATTATCAAAATGGATTTATCGAGGCATCCTTAAACTACTCATTTTGGAATGCCTATTTGGATGTGATTTTAAACAATCTATTACTGATGACTAAAGATGGAGGAGAAGTAAAATCTTTAGGAGATAAATACAATCAGATTTTTAAAAACATGTTTCGGGTGGTTGATTACCAGAAAATGCATTTTCGAATTTCGAACTTAAAAGTGGAAGGCAACAGGTTGTATATGAAAACCACATTGTAAGCCATAAAATCCTTACTATCATGAAGAAATTTACTTTAATAACAGGTTTTTTACTAGTAATTCTAGGCTTTTGTACCATATCAATTAAGGCGCAAGAGGTTGAATCATTCGAAGAATTTAAGAAGAAAGAAAAAGCAAAATTTCAACAGTTTAAAGAAGAATACAAACGACAATTCGAAGCTTTTAAAAAGAACGAACAGGATTGGAATAAGGAAATATTGGGTGTGGATGTTGAAACACCAGTATCGGAACGTGTAGAGGAAAAAGATAAGGATTTTATTACCAAACCTTCGGTACCAAAATATGTGAATTTAAGTGCAAGTTTGGATGATGAAATTGAGCAAATAAAACGTAAGGTTGAAAAGATTACAGTTCAGGATTTAACAGAGGCTGAACCGATGAAATCTCCTGAAATAAAACCAGAGCCAATAGCAGATGCAAAATCTAATAAACAGGCAGATCAGTTCGCAGAGAAAGCACGAAAGATGTCTAATCCGGTAAGCAGCGCTTCCAGAGAGGAAATGAAAGTTGTCAATGTAGATTTGAATCCCACTAAAATGGGAAATCCTGTCGCAAGTGCATCCACAAATACAAGTACGATTGCTAACCCAGGTGTTAAAACTGCTACAAGTATAGACAATCATAAAGTCAGTTTAATTGAGGTTGAAAAAAGAAGTATTCCTTCTACCAAACCCATTTTAGCCAAGTACCGATTGAGTTCAAAATTTGGGAACAGATTTCACCCAACCTTGTATCGCTGGCGTTTTCATGGTGGTGTCGATATGGCATGTCCAAAGGGAACAGAAATACACATACCAGCCGATGGAGTAGTTGTAAAATCGGGCTGGAATGGAGGCTATGGCAATTACATTAAGGTGAAGCATGGCAATGGTTACGAAACAGTTTACGGTCATCTCTCAAAAGTAAGTGTAAAAAAAGGACAAAAAGTTAAAAAAGGTGATGTAATAGGTAAAGTGGGAAGTACTGGTCGTTCCACTGGAGCACATTTGCATTACGAAATCATAAAAAATAAAAAGCGAGTTAACCCGGAACGATTTTTTGGATAGAAAAATAAAACCCAACCCAACATTTTACATCATGATTACGAAACTATTTAAACTACTTATACCACTTCTACTTTATGCCTTTGGACGCGAATTTATTGCCACTGTGCAGATGATTTCATTCGCCGATTTGTATCAGAAAATCTTCCTGATAGCCTTAGGTGGTGGATTCTTATTTACGACCCTTTTTGTAAAGGCACACGGATATTTGGCGATACTATCTCATGAATTAACACACAATACACTTGGCGTTTTAACCTTTAACAAACCAGTAGGTTTGAATGTTGAAGCCAATATGGGTGGTGTATTTATGTTTCAGGGAAAACACAATATAATGTCGGTGTTGTCGCCTTATTTTTTTCCGCTAATTACGGTATTTATTTTCCCAATTTATTTCATTTTGGCAAGCTCTGGAGCCGAAGTGTACTTTGGTTTATTGGGCGCATCCCTGGGTTTTTCTTTCTCAATTGGAATACGCCAGGCACATCGCCATCAGCCCGACTTTCAGGTTTATGGAGTCACCTGGTCCTACCTGATTATATTGTTTTTTCAGATATTAATATTTGGTCTTCTGATTTCATTTGTAATTGGTCGAATGCCAATGTTGGTAAGCTTTGTTAAAATGAGTGCAGATCACATTATAGAACTGTATGAGATTTTAAAGGCTTTGGTGATGATGGGGCTGGATATGATAAAGAATTAATAAAAGACTACATAAGTAAATTAGAATATGATCTAAAAAGAAAATGGAGCTCAGAAACCATATAAAAAAACGAGGCGCTACCGAAAAGCCTTACGAGTAGGATGTAAACATTTAAGCTATGAGATTTTTAGGAAACATTATTTGGCATTTTCCATTCTTTGGATTTGTATCGGCATTTTTCACCTTTTTGTTGGGAGGATTGCTTGTAATCACTGTAATTGGCGCACCTATTGGATTGGGTTTAATTCAGTTGTCAAAATTTCTTCTGTCGCCTTTTTCGAGTTCAATGATAGACAATAAAGAGTTAAACGCAGAACCCAATAAAGCATGGGAAGCATTTGGCTTAATTGTAAGAATATTGTATTTCCCATTCGGCTTATTCCTTACGGTTATCACCTTATTCCAAATTGTTGGATTGTTTGTTTCCATAGTTGGAATTCCAGTAGCCTTGGTATTAGCTAAATCTCTAGGAACTTATTTAAATCCGGTAAATAAAACATGTGTTTCTACATCGGTAGCAAAAGAATTGGAAAGCCGTAAAGCAAAAGCTCAGGTTGATGCTATGGTAGGATAATATCTTTAGTAAGTAACTCTGGTTGTATGCTGGAGCTATTAATACGATTTAGACCCCAAAACTCTTATTCTTTTTTTAGAATTAATGCGACTTAAAAATGATGTGATAATAAGAAATTTACTTTAACTAAACCAAAACCCAAACCATGAAAAAATTAATCCTATTTGCTCTGTTTGCAGTTCTTTGCGAGACTTATTCAGTTCAGGCAAATACTTTCATTCAAACTGAAGAGCAAACCGAAATTACAAATATTGAACAGGCACAACCAATTGATAAAGCTGTTCCTGAAAAAGGATTTGATTGGATGCAATTTATTTTTGCAGGCAGTTATTTGTTAGGTGTATTTGTCTTGTTTCCACTGGTAGTTTATACCAATTACCAGGAAAAAATGCTAGGCGATGTAAATCCGGATAAGGTGAAAATTCTTGAAAATTTATCGGAAGAAGAAAGAAACAACAGAGCCGAACATATTCTGGTTACCATTGAAGAAAAGTTAACTGCGTTTACCGATGATGATGGTTACGAAATGATTACCATAACAAAAGGATCACAGGCAAGATTCATGAGACATGGATTGAATTATATCAATAAAAGATTATGCCCTACTGATCCTATTATACAGGAGCGGGTTGAAGAATTCACGAATGTTTATTTCGACAGAACAAAAAGACAATACACCGGCTCGAATTGGATATTGGGTTGTGCCATTGGAATATTGGTGTTTATGGGTTTTATGGATATTGGAATGTTACTTTCAAGCTTTACCTTAATTCATATTATTGGAATTACTTTTTATTACCTGTCGAGCAGAACAGCAAAATATGCTTTGGAAAAAAGATTGGAGACTTTTAAAACGAAAAAGCTGGGATTTATTGGAGGTGTAATGGCTGCCCTATTTGCAGGTTTCTCTATTAAAGAGTACGTAAGTGTAAATGGAGGTCCTTGGAAAAGAGATCACGAATCGGAAGGAACATCAGCCTTGGTTTTAATTTTAGTGATTGTAATGGTTGCCTTTTTTGTTGGATTCCTGGTGGCATTTTTTGGAATTATCAACTTCGTGATTAATTACTCAGTATCCTTTATCAGTCCATTAAATACACCGGAAAAATGGTATGCTACTAAATTTGAGAAACAAGCAGAAGTTGTTGTTGCTCAACATTGATTTAAGCAGAAATTTGCATGTATATCATACTTTGATAAAATATTACTTACAACTTTAATGCTTAACATGGAAAGGAGTCGACCAATTTGGTGATTTGATTTAGTAGATAGAGATTTGGTTGTTGCCATCTTGGTTGATTCTTACCAGATAAATTGCAGTATTAATGGAAGAAGACGGTGAATTTTCACTACTACTACATTCTTCATTATGGTTTTGGGATTGGATTTTCTATTCACAAATAAAATTGCAGATGTACCAAAACCAAGCGCCACTTCCTGTTAGGGAGTGGTGCTCTGATTTAAGAATATTAAAATCGCTTAAACAAATTAGCTTTATCAAGCATTTGTAGTGAATACAAAATTTAAACAATAAATTATATGACAAATAAAATTAACCTGATGAAAAAAATTGATCAGATATTAAAATTTAGAAAGCAAATTATTATTGCAGCAAGCGTACTAGTTGTGATTTATATTTTGATTACTATCCCATGGACTAATGAGCAAAGGGCAAAACAAGAATGTTTAGACTATGTAAAATCACGCTATGACAATATTTCTGTAAATCACTTTAATTTGCTTTATGAAGCAAGTCCAAAAAATGATTTAGATTATACCGAATTTGATTATAATAGAAAGCTAATTAAAATTAATTATTCTCTTGCTGGCATAGAAGAAAAAAAAAGGACGGGCAAGTTGCCGTTTATGAATAATATGGCTGTGCGAGAAAGTGATTTAATTAAAGGTAAAAAAGAATTAGAAAATCGTTTGAATTTAATTGATGAAATAAGAACAAAAAAAACTGAATTATCAGAAGAAGTATATGCTTATTATGCGGAACTTGAAGTATGTAAAAAATCCTCAAGAGGAAGTAAAAGTAAAAAGTATTTTAATTTTGTATTTGATAAATCCTGGAAAATAAAACAAGTAAGAAAATATGAAATTACCCCTGATTACAGCAATTATCCTAATGGTGATAAATTAAGAGAAAGAATGCCTTATATAGAAACGTTTTCTTTTCAGGAAAATATTATTGATAGTATTGTATCTAGTGCATTAAATTGTGAAGTAAGACGTATTGTTCACCACCCATGGTATTGGGAGAAATAATTTATAGGAATTAGAAGAAGTATAATATTTTTCGTTGTAAAATACAAATTAAGCGCCACTTCCGTAATGGGAGTGGCGCTTTTATTCTTGTGTTTTAGAAGCAAATTCGATATGCCTTTATTTAATAAGTTTGATTGTATTTCTTGGCTTGTTCGTAATAATTCCATCAACTTTTAAATCAATCATTCTATTAATTACCGCTTCTGAATCGCATGTCCAGGCATTTACTTTTTTATTCGATTGATGAATGGATTCAATAATGCCCGAAGAAAGGAAGAAACAATTCACATTGTAGGCTTTAATATAAGGATTCTCATCAGGTCGAAAAGCATGCGGCAAGCCATCGAAAGCAAAGTTTAAAGAGGGCAGTACAAATATCTCCAGTTTATGCAATTCCAATGAAGAGTCCAGCCTGTGAATTTTCTCAATCACATCCATATTAAAACTTTGCACGGCACACCATTGCTGAGCATTGTGTTTTTGAATGATTCTGACTACTTTTTCTTCGATATCAGGATAATAGGGATCGCCTTTTTTGATTTCTATTAGTAGTTTGCATTTGCCATTTATAGCTTGTATAACCTGCTCCAACAAAGGAACTTTTTCGTTTTTAAACTTTGGTGAAAACCACGATCCTGCATCTAATTTTTGAATCTCTTCCCAGGTCAGATTCTTTATTTTTCCTTTTCCGTTGGTGGTTCTGTTCACTGTTCGGTCGTGCATCACACAAATTGCTCCATCCTTGCTTTCGTGCACATCTATTTCAATGTAATCCGATTTATCTTCCATTGCTTGTTTTACAGCAGCAAGGGTATTTTCGGGCATTTCGCCACCCGCACCTCTATGCGCGATAACAGTTCGTTCGGGATGCTTATTTGTTCCTGAAAAAGTGCTTAGCTTAATGTAGTGAAATCCGCTGTAAATTATAGGAATACAGAATAGGATTAGAAGGTATTTTTTGATGCTTATTTTTTTATTTCTGCTCATTTTTTTTCTGTTTAAAATTCGATACCAAAAAGTTTATCAAATACATGAGTAGATAGTTTTTTAAACCATCCTTTGTAATTGTCCGCTTCGGTTCCGTATTGCATAATTTGTTTTAAAGATGCACTAACTTTTGGGTCGTTTTGGAAAGACCAAATTATAAAATTGCCAAATTTATGGGTCAGTAAGTCTCCAATATTTTCGTAAGATTGATTGTATTTGATCAATTCCTCTCGGAATTTGTCAATTTCGGGAAAGGTAGAATTTCTTAGGTTGTTGTAGATAAAGAAATCGACTTCCTTGTGATAATAGCTTTTAATGGTACCCAGAGTTTTACACAAGAAGGTTCTAAGATCATCCTGGTAATTTTCTCTTTCCACCTGTATGGCATCCAATTCGATAATTGTGGATTCGTACTGTATTTTATTTACTACATATTCGAAAAGTTGCAATGCACTTTTGTAGAAACCAAAATCGGTAACCAAAACAGCAATGTTTTCAATGCAGCAGTACAGCAAATCCTTATCCATTTTCTGCATTGCTTCATCAATAAGCTGATAGAAAATTGGCATTGGATACTCATCTTCATCTCGCTTGCTTCCATCGCCATAATGCATACAGTAGGCAGCACCATACCAATTTAAGGTGTATTGCTTGTAAGGTTTGTTGTTATTGGCTTCGTAATTGTTGTGTGCATAATACGAACCCTTGCATCTTGCAGTCCAATTGTAAATAAGTGTAGAAAACAAGCGTATGGCTTCCTGATCCGGATGTTCAGTTTTGATCATATACCTGAACAGTACATACAAAATAGACATCTGCATGTAGTTTACAGAAGGATGTGATACATCGGCATCATTAATTTGCTGAACAACAAATTCAATGCGTTTCCAGTCTTGAAACGCCTGCATAATCAACACTCTTTCCAGCATTAAAAAGCTGTAGGCGTCGCCCGAATACATGCCTTTCATTACCAAAGGATGAAGATCTGTAAAATCTTCCTTATCGTTGGTTAAATAATCCAGCACTTGGTCGTAGCCTTCGTGCGACCATTCTCCATTTTGGCTGGTTTTAGGAATCTGATCCCAGAAGTGTTGGTATTCGATTCCATTGTTTACATATTCCGATTGAACGGTAGCTAACTTTCGTAAGGTGAATTTCTTTAACACAGGAAAAACAATGCTGAATTCGCTTAAGATTTTGATCCATCGATTGATAATGGAAAAGGTAAAATCATAATCCTTGCTGAAATCAACATTCTTTTTGCTCGATAAATCTTCTACAATCAAAAGCGTACTGATACGAATGGCAGGTTCGAACACATGTTTTTTCAAGGAATCGTTCCAAAAGTTCAGAATTACATTCGATTTGGTCATTTTTCCCGCAAGTTGATCTAAAATTTCAGACCACAGGTTTTTATCCAGTTTGGTGATGTAGTAAACATACAAGCTAACAATATCCCTAACTCTTGAAACCGGATTAGCCATGGCGTGTAAAAGCGAGGAAACCGGATGTTTATCTTTAGGATACAAATGGTTTTGATAGATATCTGATTTAAAGATTTCGTAGATGGCATAAATGGCGATCTTTTTGACCTGTATGCCAGGCGATAAATCGTTCAGAATCTGGTTTCGTTCCTGCAAGCGCTGTTCATATCTTGCCGATTGATTGTTGGTTTTTTTTTTGCTGTAATCTTCCAACAGCTTCTCCAATTTGTCAAGTTGTTTCCCCTTTTCGCTTGAGGACTCTCTGTTATGAGACAACATTTGTTCCAACAAGCTCCAAAGTTGGTTGTAATCTTCCTGCAATATCACCGAAAGGGCATCGATAACCAATTGCTGAACTTCGTAATTGTTGTCGCAAGCCAGGCTTAAAATGGTTTTTGGATCGTTGTTTTTGTCCAGATAATCCTGAAGCAGGGCAGAACGCAAGGCATTGCGCACCACAGCATAATTTTTGCCGGTTAGCAGTTCTCTTTTGTAGGCTTTCGGTGGGATGGTAAGAGCCCGATGAGCCAGCTTACTATTTTCCTGATCTTTGAAAATGCGAGCGAACAAGTATTCCTGGTATCGCTCGTAAACAAATCGAATTTCATCGCTGCCATATTTCTTCTCAATTTTCAGAATTCCCTTTTCAATCAAAGCATCGAAAGGTAAACTGAATTCAAAATCATCGTTCTGAAAAATACTTTTGCTCAGGCTGTGTACAGGAGAATCATCATCGTCGTAAGCCATAATGACTTGTTCCATCGAAATGGAATCCTGACCCGATTTCCAAAGGTATTTGGCAATTTTATTGAGCAGAATGTGTTCGCGCTTGTTTTTAGCTGTTTGTGTAATTCCCTTCTCCTTTAGCAGATTTTCAAACAGTTGGTTGGAATGGAAGAGGCGAATGTCTTTGGGTAAAACCTGATTTTGAAATACCAGAGAAGCCATTTTTAGGATCAAGGGATCGCTTAAACGATTTCGAATCAGATTGAAATCGGCATGAAAAAGTTCCTCGCTACTGGTTTGGAGTTGATATTTATGCTGATATTTTTTGTAAGTGGTCTGTAATTCCGATTCACTTAAATGCTGAATGGTGGTGTGTTCCTCTTTTCTTTGGTTGGAATAGTACAAATCGTGCTTTATAGAGGATGCTTCCAATTCAATTAGTTCTTTCCAGGTGTAGGATCGACAGCTGATCACAATTTTAAGATCGGGCAAATTGTGCTTGATAAAATACTTGTCGATTACCTTTAGCAACTCAATGGGACCTTTCTGATTCTTCTGAGAAGATTTATCGAAATAGTCCACACATTCGTTAATGGCATCGAAAAAAAGGTAGATTCTCTTTCTGTTTTGATTGGCGAGAATCTGCAAATTGGTTAGTAGCGTTTCCAGTTTAAGTTCACCAAAGGCGGTCTGAAAATACTCTTCAAGGTTAATGTTCGAGAAAATTTTGCTGTTGATACAGATCACACATTCGTCCTTTTCTAGCAATTGGGATGCCCAATGGCAAATTTGATTGGTTTTTCCGCTTCCTGCACTTCCCAAAAGAATAAAGGCTGTTGATGTTGATTTCGCAAATTCCTGAAACGATTGGCTAATCTGATTCCGGTCGGTGAATACCTCGGCATCGTATTTTTCTTTCGACATCTCTGCCAAAAAACCATAGGTTTGATTGTTAGCCTCTTTCAGGTAATCATCCCATTGTTTCTTGTTTTGCAAAAGGTTAATGCTTTCCTTTTTACGTGCTTCGATAACAGAATATTCTTCCTGTAAATTCAGCATTAACAATCCAACTGCAAAATTGATGGTATAGTCGCGAAATTCGGTGGTGCAATTTCCAGTAATTAGGCTTTGAGACTGTTTGAAGTCACCGGCATTCAAACCAAAGCTGTTTACAATTTCCTTATCCGACAGATCTTTAATCTCAGCTAAAAACGGATCGGTGATCATTCTGCATCCCTTCAAAGTATTTATGGCATCGAGGAGAATTTTTTGCTCTACAAAATCGGTAAATTCTTTTTGTAGGTGCAGTAGTTCTTCATATTTGCCCTTCTCTTTCCATACCCTGGCATTTTCTTCTATTACCGCTTGCAGCTCCAGACTTTGAGCGATTAAATACTGGTTGTTTTGCTCATAATCATTTAAGCTAGAATAGTTGCTCAACAGGGCATAACAGCGTCTGGAACAGAAATTGGTCTGAGTTTTCTCATCAACAAAAACTTCCTCCATTTTATTTTGCCAATGGGTCATGGATTTATTCCAAATGGCATGAATGTATTTTAGAAGCCCATTGTTTACATGATTTTTTATTCTGGAGGCTGTACTTAACAGCTCCTTGTTTTCATGATGCTGAAATTCTTTACGGATTAGGGTTCTTATTTCGCAGCCATTGGCTTTCACCTCCGCTTCGGCAAAGTATCTGATTGGGGATATTTCTGTTATCAGCATATCTTTTTTTTTACAATGACAGATGAAAGTTGTTGTCCATTAAAAGCCTGAATTTACAGAGAATATCTCCAGCTTTTGATCTTATTTTTTTCACTATCATTTTTTGGAAATGGAGGTTTCCAATCATTTCCAAAATTAAAATTTGGCTTCTCTATAGATTTGTTCATAGAAATTTCAACTGAATGTTTGTTCCGTACGAACTTGGTTAGCTACCAAAGATAATAAACATTCTCAAAGAGTGAACATAAGCAATTCGATAATTGCTTTGAAAGGACGACTTGTCGTTTTGCTTACTGTTCATTCATCCTTTCACAAACTTTTTACCAGAAGGTTTTCTGGTTTTCAATTTAAACGCTCACCAAGCTTAATGGGCGAGCTATGTCAAATTTTTAAATCCAAAAAAAATGAAAAAATATACATTTATTTCGACCGTATTAATCGCTTTATTCTCTTTAATTTTTGTTAGTTGTGATAATAATGATGAGGATTTTGTGCCTGAAAAGCAGATTGTATCTATTAAGTGGGATAATTGGAAAACTCAGGTTAAGAGTGGAGAAGATGATGAAGATCAGCATATTATTATTCCTAAAGTTGCAGGCGCTATTATTGATCAATCAGGAATTCCAATTTCAGACGTAAATGTAGAATTGAGACTTATGCCTGAGGATTTTTTGAAGGATGAAACTTCCACGAATTTTGAAGGAACTTTTGAATTCGATAATGTAGAAATAGCAACTTATGAAGTTGTTATAATACAAGGAGGAGAAATAATAGGAAGGGAAGTTCTTGAATTATAAAATAGTTATCTTAGTACAAATAAATGTTAACAACAGCTATCAGGAATTATTCCTGATAGCTGTTATATCAAGTACTAATGAAGAAATCACATCTAATTTTATTGTTTGTCCTATGTTGTGTTTTAAGTATAAATACATCTTTAGGTATTAACCAAAACAAGAAAGAGGAAGCTCTTCATTTTATAAAAAAGGGTGTTTCATTTTGGTCAGATGGACAAATTGATTCCGCAATTATTTATTTAATGAAAGCAGAAAGAAATTCCAGACTGATAAATGATTCGGCATATATAGTTGCCTGCTATAATAATTTAGGGATAATTTATACGGATACAGGAAAATACAAAGAGAGTTTAAATAGTTTTCAAAATGCCTACACTCATTTGTCGGATACATTATCTGAGCAAGCATGTAAAATTATTCTTAATATTGGAATTGTATATGGAAAACTAGGAATATATGAAAAAGCGTTAAATTATTATATGAGAGTACTCGATTACGATACTGAAGTATTGTCAGAGAAATTAAGAGCTTCTTTTTACAATCAAGTTGGCATTGTGAAAAGGATGCAAAGAGAATTTATTGCTTCAATCGAGTATTTCAATAAATCTCTTGAACTATATAAATCGATAAGTGATAAAAATAAAATAGCTGGCGAATTAAATAATATTGGAAATTCTTATAAGGATTTAAAAAAGTACAAAAAGGCACTTCAATACTTTAACGAGGCATTAGTATTAAAAAAAGAACTTGGGAATAAAAAGTCATTAGGAACTGCCTATAATAATATTGGAGATCTTCAAATTAGTTTAAGTGATTATAAGAATGCTGAGAAAAACATATTAAAATCTTTAAAGGTTAAGGAAGAAATAAAATATAAAGCTGGAATTATCTCAAGCTGTTCTTTATTAGGAGAATTATATTCTATTCAAAAGAAATATAAGAAAGCAGAACAATATTTATTACGAGCAAAAGGAATTGTAGAAGAAATTAAAGCTTTGAATCTACAGCGAGAAGTGTATCTGCAACTAAAAAACCTATACGCCGCTCAAAACAAAGGAAAACAAGCCTTAGCTTATTACGACAAATACATTGCAGTAAAAGACAGCATTTTCAATACTGAAAATATGCAGCACATGCAGGAGATGGAAACCCGTTACCAAACTCGTGAAAAAGAGCAGCAAATTGAGGTGTTGAACATTGAAAAGGAAGCCAAAGTTCAGGAAAGTTTGTATATGAAGATTGTGCTAGGCGTGTTTTTATTTTCTATGCTACCACTTGCTTTTTTTATGAAACAACGCCATAAAACCAGGTTGTTACAAGAGAGAATTACCGGAGAAAATAGGGAGTGCAATCGCATTAGTCGCGATTTACACGATGGCGTAGCAAGTAGCTTGAGTCATTTGTGCCGAAGTATAGAAAAGGAAGATACAGAGCAGGAATTTGCAGTACAGTTACGAAAAATTAGCGATGAGGTGCGAAGCATTTCTCATCAGTTAAATATGACTGCCATTGGCAATCAAAAGTTTCGAGAGGCTTTGTCCGATTCATTGCCATTGGATCATTTCCCTAAGGATATTGATTTAAAAATTCATTTGTCGGAAGATTTTGAAATTGACGATTACAAGAAGAAAGTTTATATCATTCGCATTGTTCAGGAATTGATAAACAACAGTCTAAAACATGCTCAGGCATCTACCATTATCATTAAATTTAAAAAGGAAAACAGCAAATTGCAATTGGAATATGCCGACGATGGCATTGGTGTAGATTTGGAAAAAATCCGCAAAGGAAATGGCTGGCACAACATTCACGAGCGAGCGGAATTTCTATCGGGCAAGTTAAAGATTGATAGCTCGGAGGGAAATGGGTTTTACTTGAAGTTGGTGGTTTGATTGTTACAATTGTGTTTTTGTATCATGAATAAGGCAATTATTTTTTCACTCTGAAAAATAAATAAATGAGTCTGTTGCTTTGATTGCAATGTTGGGTAAATAGCCTATTATCTTAAACAATTGTAAGGTATTTCATTTTATTTTTGATTTGGTAAGTTTAGATCAAACAGCTAATAAAATGAATATTCCGATGAAACAAATCCTGCTATTTTTCTCTGTTTTTTTAACATCCTTAACTCTTCTTGGTCAAATAAAAAAAGTTGCCATGCTCGAACCTATTGCTCAAACCGAAGGGGTAACGGTAATGGTTAAAGGAATGGTTCGAGGAGAACTTACTAAATCGATTAGTAAAGAACCTGGTTTTAACGCCTTTACTCGCACCGATATCGATAAAATGATGAAAGAGCTGAAGTTTCAAGATTCAGGTATGGTTAATGACGAACAGAGAATTAAATTGGGTCAACTTTCAGGAGCTGATTATGTGTGTGTATCGAAAGTGACAAAAGATGGAAATGCCTATTATTTGGAAGCATTTTTAGTGCATTTGGAAAGTGGAAGAATAGACAATCCTGCCTCAGCTTTTGTTGAAGGTGGTTATGCATCTGTAAATAAAGCCTGTCAGAAAATTGCCGGTGAAATGGTAGGGAAAAAGGTGGATGTGCAAATACCAATTGTTGAAAAGAAAATAGATGCGAAATATCAAAAAGAAGCTAGCTCTAAAATGACAGTCTCTACCAAACAACCATTTGAAATCTATAATGTGTCGGTGAACTTTAAAAACCATAAAATAATGGTAATTGATAAAGATTTTACCAAAGGAATGACAAAAGGTGAGGCTGTAAAAGCATGTAAGAATTTAAATTATGGTGGATATAACGATTGGCGATTACCTACCCAACAGGAGATAATTGTGCTTCATCAGCACAGGCTTGAATTAACAGGATTAAATCATAAACAATACTGGTATACTGAAAGAGGTAGAATTGGGAGTTTAAATTTTAAAAGTTTTGCTTCTAGATATGAATCATCTCGAAAGAATGCCTGGTGGAAAGGTTATGATGATACAAGATTGGGAGTTAGATGTGTAAGAACTGTAAATTAAGTTTATGATGAAGTTTGTTAAGTTGTTAATATTGATTTTTATGGGACAATTAACTTATGCTCAATCGACAGATTGGATGAAAGAAGATTACCGTAGGTTAAATTTCCCGAATAATAATTACCTAACAGCATTTGTTAGTGGTGAAATGAATCAGGATGAAGAATTATCTGATGCGATTGCTCGAATTAAAGAATTAGCCAAAGAAGAAATCTCTTCTAATATTTTAACTACGATAAAAAGCAGTTCTGAATTAAATTTAGTAAGTAGAGTAGATGAAGGAGCAGAAAAGATTAACCAATCGTATTCTACAAGTATTAAATCATCAAGCTTTACAAAAATTAATGGAATTCATGTAGATACTCATGTACAAAAAGGAAAAAAGAGAAAACAGCTGATTTATGCTTTTGCGTATGTTCGAAAAGAAGACTTGATAAGCTATTATAAAAAGGATATTAAGAAAAAAATGAGTGAGCTTGAATCCTTTATGAATACAGCGGATCAACACATTAAAAATCTTGAAAATAATAAAGCTAAGGAAAAGTTTTTAGCTGCAAGAAGAATGTGTAATGAAATTGATTTTGATTACGAAATTTTGATGGCACTTGATGGTGAACTACTAAGTTTAGGGATTAGTGTAGATGATATTATTAAAGTGAAAGAAGAAGTTGAAAAGGGTTTACACGCTATTAAATCTGGACCGAGCTTTTATTTACTAATACAATCTGAAATTTTTAATACGAAAACTTCCGTTCTTGCGAACAAATTAAAGGCAGAGTTGGCAGAAAGTAAATATTCTTATACTAGACTAATTGCTAATGCAGATTGGTTAATAAGAATTAATGCCAAGGCTCGAAAGCACAACAATAATTATGGTACATACATTAGCTATGTGGATGCTACGGTTTGTTTTGAGAAAACATTTAATAAAGAAGAAGTATATCAGAATACAATAAAACAAAAGGGCGTTAGTATGAATAATTTTAAAGATGCATCGGAATTGGCTTACGAAGATCTTGCTAAAAAAATCAAGGACTTAATGATTGAATTTTGTACAGATTAAAAGTACCATTAGTCATTCATTGTCCTATTCCAAAAATGCTTTAAACCATCCTTACTTTTCACATTTAACTTACGGTAAATATTGGAGAGGTGCTTTTTCATGGTGTTTAGTCGAATACCTAATTTGTTTGCCAATAAATCGTTACTACTGGTATTTTCTTCGGAGATTAACTGAAGCGCTTTTTTCTCTGTTTTGGTTAGCGACTTTAGTTTTTCGTAATCGGTACTGTAGTATTTGCTTTCCTGTTCTTCAATTGCTTTTTTGAACTTTAGATAAGAGCTGGATTCATAAAAAACATCATCAGGCTGATCTAGCACTGCATCAACAGTCTCAAGCATTTCCTTTTCGCTGGCATCTTTGTTTAGATACGAATTAAAACCTGCTTCGCGAATGTCTTTAAGAACTTGGTTAATTTTATGGCTGGTGTAAGCAATGCATTTTATATTGCTCTTTTTCTGTTTCACTTCTTTTACAAAGGAGATCCCATCTTCCTGATTGTTGTATTCCAAATCAACAATCATAAATTCCACATCTCGATTTTGAATAAAAGGCATTGCTTTCGACGGAGAACTGAATCCTTCCACACGAGCTTCGGGAAACATTTCTTTTAAAAGTTTCTCACTGGCTGTTCTCAATAAAGTGTGATCTTCTACGACTAATATATTCATTTTAGAAAATAATGGTATTAAGCTAGTGGGGTAATCGAAAATAGAAATTAATAGTGGAATATTCATTTACTAGTTAATTTATTTTATGAATAGCATGATTCTGGGTTTTAATCATTGAATTGCTTGTTTGGAGAGTTCAAAATTGGCTTTTGATAATTTGCTAGCCAGGATTTGTACTACTTCGGGTTATTTTAAAGATCATCAGGAATGGTGAATTTCGCAGGTATAAACCTTTAAAACTATCTGCTATGTCAAACTATTTAATCGTCGACACCGACAAAAAAGCCAGTAATGACCTTAAATTAAAATTAAGAGAGGTGGAATCTAAGTGTGGTATATATCAGGCTTATACTATAGAGGAGGCACTTTTGCTTTATGTCTTACACAAGCCTCAAGTAATTTTTTTAGAAGTGAAATTAAAGAATGATAATGGCTTTGAATTGATACATCAATTGCTGGAATTAGGGGAACATCCGAAGTTTGCTTTTGTAACTAAGAGTAAAGACTTTACGATTAAAGCCATTCGATCATCAGCTGTAGATTATTTACTGAAACCTGTAAACAAGGAAGATCTGCAATTTTGTTTGAACAGAGTTCAGTGTTTAGAAGATGAGGAGTTGGAGAAGCAAAAAATGTCGGAATTATTCTTGAAATTGAGAATTAACAAAAGAGTAAGAATAAATACCCGAGTGGGTTTTGAAGTAATTAAACCTGAAGAAATTTTATATTGTAAGGCGGATCGAAACTATACCGATATCAAGTTGGTGAGTGGATCTTGTTTAACCACTTCGAACACCCTAAGCAGTGTGATTCAACAATTGCCAACAGAATTGTTCTTTAGAATCGGTCGATCGGCTACGATTAATCTGGATTATTTAAAATCGGTAAATCGCAAAGAAAAGCAGTGTTTGTTGTGTTGTGATAATGAAATTTACAAATTGCCAATGTCACCGAATCGTGTTCATCAATTATCAGAAGTATTGCGGTAAGTTATGAAGATATTGAAGGATTTATTTGACTTGCTAAACGATAGGGGATTTTCCATTTATTGTAATAGTTGTCGAGAGGCAATAGATAAAGTGGAAATTATTCCGTATCAAAAAGAATTGGTTTGCAAATATGGCGGGCATCGGAATAGTATAGCGATTGATCGGGATGGGAATATTATTCGGATATAAAAAAACAGCGCATGAAGAATTTCTCCATGCGCCGTTTATAGATGTGTATAATTTCTTAAAAACCTCTTTGCTGAGTCTGTAATTTTTGCATTTCCTCTTCAAAAGTCTTCTTGAATTTTTCGTAATCGTAATCAACTTTTAATTTATCATCTTGCGATAATTTTTGGTTGATAGCTTCTTCCAAATCTTTAGCGCTCATTTCAATAGCGATATAAGTTTTGTATTTGTTTTGAGCAGTTCTGGTTTGCTTTTCGCAAATTACCTTAATGTTGTTTAACTGCTGGTTGATTACCTCGCGTGTTAGGCCTTCAAAACGCTCTTCAACCTGCTCAACATTGTTCAATTCAGTTGAATTTACATAGTTGTCGATAGTTCCCTGAACAGTTGATTGAATTAAAGTAGCCAACTCAGCACGAGCGTTGGTTCCAGCTTTTTTCTTCGAAACCATTTGGTCTAAACTCTCGCCAATAGCTGAAGCTCTAAAGTTGTTTTTGTCACTCTGGTAATCAGAACCAGTGCAATACACTTCGATTAATTCTTCGCCTTGTGCTTTTGTCGATACCGCTTTTTCTGCTGAACCGCATGAGCTTAATCCTGCAGCTAATAATACTCCTAATCCTAGGAATAACGATTGTAGTTTTCTTGTTTTCATGTGTGTTGAATTTTTGTTGTAATGGCAAATTAACAAATGCTCATTACTAATTATTCATTTTTATAAGTCTAACTGATTTAATTTTGGAATAATGGTATTGTGAATTTCGTCAACCGCCTCCTCGTAAGCTTCTTTTACCGCATAGTCATAGCTGATTGGTTTCATTCCCTTTACTTCATATATCGCATCATTAAATATTTCCATACCAGTTTTCACATCGGTAAGAGAGAAGAAGCAATCCAGGTAAACAATGAATACCTTGTAATTTCTACCTTCCTTCACTTCACCTTTGGTCACATTGGTATTGATATCCAAAATTACCTTGGCTTTCTCTTTATCATTGGTAAAAGAGAAGAAATTTTCTGATAATTCCTTTTTCAGATTGTTCTTTAAAATCTCACGTTGAGAATCTTTCCCAAAAATTTTCTCCTTAAAATTCATGTAAGCTTTTAATCGCTCCACATTTATAATGATTTTGCTTTTTGGTGCCAATTCCGGAGTAAAGAACAATTTGTGTAGTTTGTAATTGTCTTCATTTTCATTCAGAATGGAAGTCATATCAAGGCTCACCTCAATTTCCTGTAGTTTCATTCGAGAGGTAACTTTCGACAATTTTGAGGCTGCATAACCAAACTGATCGGTGGTAACCTTATTATTTAAAACACCATCGCCTTTTGTGAAAGCAACTTGAATAGGTAAGTTTGGAATCAATTTTTCTTCGCTATCGCCCAGCCATTCCGCTTTTATTAAAATTGGTTCTTTCTGAGAAGTAGATATTTCCAATTTAATCTGCTTTCGGTCAGGAGTCAGTTGAGTGCGCTTAAAAATATTCTGAATGGAATTGTAAATGCCTGTTCCCAAGTTGATTCTTCCATCGAATGTCATTACCGATAAATCTTCATCCAAATGTTTCTCAATAGCATCAAGTGCCTTAGCATAGTAGCTTAACGCCTGAAATAAATCCAGATTTTTTTCACTTTGTTTTGCTTGTTCAAAATAGTTTTGGGCAACTTTCTTCGCCTTATTTAATTTCAAGCGTTTCTGTAATTCGTATTGAGCTTTCGATAATCGATAATACACCCAATATTCATTTCCTCTTTTGTTATCCCATGAACCAACAATTTCGTATCCCTCAATTTCCTGCGCAAGATTGGTTTGTATGTTCGATTGAAACTCCTCTTTAAATTGAGTCTCATCTTCGAATTGCTGTAAAACTGAATTGGCTGAAATGGATATGGAAATTTCAGAGCACAAATCGTGCAATGCCTGACTTTTTGCTAGCTGAATGTAATTGGTTTGTGAAACATCTTTTTTAACAACAGCAATTCCAACAAAATAATCCGGAGTAATTGGTCTTTCCTTCACCCATTTTGGAGGTCTTCTTTTTGCCATACTGCTTTGAGCCGAACAGCTCACAAGTAGTAAAATAATAAGAGAATAATTAAATAGTGTGCGTAGAGTTTTTATCATTAGAATAGGTTTTGTGATATCTAAAATCAATTTTAAAGATAATGATTCGTTAACAATAAGCTTGCCAAAGTTGAATTAATATTTTATTTCAAATCTGAAAGGAGTTGATCGATAAGCTTAAGTGAGATTTGTGATTCGAAACCCCGACCTTGTGCAAATCGGAACAGCTTTGATTTTAACTGGTAGGGATCATCATCCTTTAATCCCTTTAATTTCGCATGTAAGAGCTCTTGTAAATTTTCACGATAATCATTCTCATTTATCTGTTTCAATGCTTCATCAATCAGCCGTTCAGGTATTTGTTTCTGCTTTAAATGATAGGATATTTTTACTTTTCCCCATTTGTTAAAACGGAATTTATCGCGAACGTAAAATGTAGTAAATCGTTCTTCGTTTATAAATTTATCTTCGATCAACGATTGAATGATTTCATCCTGTTCATCGCGGGGCAAGTTCCAATCTTTTAATTTTTTTCGAATATCACTACAGCATTTTTCCATTCGGCTGCAAATAAACTGAACCTTCGATAAAGCTTCACTGGCACTAACAGTTTTCGGTGTGTTCTTCTTGTACATTTAGGCTGTTTTTATAGCAGACATCATACGATTTTTGCCGTTAATATCTTTATGAAGCAATATGTTGGTAAAGCCTTTTTCTTTGAGAAGCTCTTTCATCTCATTGCCTAAACTTTCGTTGATTTCGAAATACAATTTGCCTCCCTTTTTCAGATGAGAAATTGCTAATTCTGAAATGGTTCTGTAGAAAATTAAGGGATCATGATCACTCACAAAAAGTGCCGTGTGAGGTTCGTATTTTAATACATTTTTCTCCATTTTCTCCTTTTCAGCTTCGGTAACATAGGGTGGATTGCTTACGATTATATCATACTTTTCCCAATTAAAATCCATCCACTTTAAAATGTCCCGATTGTAAAATGAAATTTCAACATCATTTAATTTTGCGTTCTCTTTAGCTGTTTCAATTGCTTTTTCGGAAATATCAGCGGTACTAATTTTGGCTTGATTTAAATTTTTCGCCAAACAAATAGGAATGCATCCACTACCTGTTCCAATATCTAAAATAGTAAGGTTTGTTGATTTATTTTCATTGATAATGGCATGCACTAACTCCTCAGTTTCAGGTCTGGGAATTAGAGTGTGTTCATTTACTTTAAACTTTAATTCATAAAAATTGGCTTCACCTAATACATATTGAATGGGTTTGTTGGTTTTTAATTCTTCAACAAAATTTTTGACCTGTTCTAGTGTATTTTGTTCAAGTGTTTCAGTTTTACTAAACTGAATCTGCATTCGAGAATAATCCAAAACATGTTCCAGTAGTATGTACGAAATACTCTCCGTTTCGCGTGAACTATAAATCGTATTAAGTTCTTTTTTTATGTAATTTATTGTAGATTGTATGCTGTATAGTTGACTCATGTTATTCTATATTTAATGCAAAGATACAAATCTTCTATTCTCATAAAATGACAATGTTATTATCGTTTGATTGGTCACAATTTTGGGTGCACTTTTTTGAGGTGTTGGGTGTCCTGTATATTATATCGATTATTGCCACAGTAATTATTGTAATCCTTGAGAATCGAAGTCCTTTAAAAACGATTTCCTGGACTTTGGTTTTAATATTTCTTCCTGTATTCGGTTTTATTTTTTATTTGGTTTTCGGGCAAAGTTTTCGGAAAAGAAAGATGTTCGGCTTAAAAGAATATGGCGATATTAAATGGCTTCAGGTTATGAGTCATGATCAGAAACTGCGCTTGGAGAAGAGTCGATTCTTAAAAGATGAGCGGATACATGAGAAGAAGAATATCATGACTCTGCTTTTGAACAATTCAAAAGCACTGCTAACCGGATATAATAAGGTAAAAATTCTAAATGATGGTAAGGAAACATTTTCGTCAATTTTTAAAGCACTAAAACGAGCAAAAGACCACATCCACTTGGAATATTACATTATAGAAGATGGTGAATTGGCTTCGGAATTACTCGATATTCTGGTTGCAAAAGCAAGAGAAGGGGTGGAGGTTCGTGTTATTTACGATGATGTAGGCAGTTGGAAATTGAGTAAAGAATACGTTAGAGCGTTGGAAGATGCAGGAATTAAAGTACAGGCTTTTTTACCCGTTCGATTTCCCATTTTAACAAGTCGGGTGAACTATCGAAATCATCGTAAGATAATTGTGATTGATGGGAAAACTGCTTTTGTTGGTGGTCTGAATTTTGCGGATAGGTATTTGAATGGATTACCTGAAATTGGCATTTGGCGCGATACTCACCTAAAAGTTCGAGGCGAAGCAGCATCAAGTCTTCAAATTGTCTTTTTAATCGATTGGTATTTTGTTCGTCAGGAAGTTTTAATGAATGAGAAGTATTTGCCTTATAAAAAAGCCAAAGAGAAATGTTTGTTGCAAATTACTGCTTCGGGTGCAGATTCCGACTGGGCAAGCATTATGCAGGCTTATTTTTCGGCCATTACATCTGCCAAGCAAAATGTATATATTTCTTCACCTTATTTTATGCCGAATGGTAGCATTTTAATGGCTCTAAAAACTTCTGCTATGAGTGGAGTAGATGTGCGAGTCTTGATTCCTAAAAAGTCGGATTCTTTTATGACCTATTGGGGCACGCTATCTTATATTGAAGAGTTGTTAGAAGCTGGAGTTCGAATTTATTTTTATAATGCCGGATTCAATCATAGTAAGATCATGACGGTTGATGGTATCATGTCTACTGTTGGAACAGCAAATATGGATGTGCGCAGTTTCGAGCAAAATTTTGAAGTAAAC
>Ga0209272_10000684_pt1 | contig 25389 bp, 24 predicted proteins | sample tdDd002_FD_187125 | JGI IMG/M metagenome (GOLD analysis project Ga0209272, IMG submission 187125) | Marine sediment microbial communities from the Atlantic coast under amendment with organic carbon and nitrate - tdDd00.2 (SPAdes)... | ecosystem: Environmental > Aquatic > Marine > Coastal >... | reverse complement strand
GGGTGATTGTCGCAAGCCCTGAGTATTTAGAGCAGTTTGGCGCAATAGAGACCTTCGACGATCTTAAGCCGCCGCATCACATGGTCAAAGTTTTTCATAAAGCGATACGCCTGCCAAAATGGCAGTTGATGGAAGAAAATGGCGATCAGCTGCAGATTGATCTGCCGCATCAGCTGTGTGTTAATACCATCACTGCGGCGCTAACTGGCTGCATTGATGGCTTGGGTCTGGCTATTTTGCCTGAGTTTATTTGCCGCGAGCACCTTAAGGCCGGACGGTTGGTTCGCTTGTTGCCTAATTATAAGATGCAAGAGGTGTGGGTGAGTTTGGTTTATCCAGATAGGCAGTTGATGCCCAAGCGTAAGAAGTTGTTGATTGATTACCTATTGGATGTTTATAAGAAAAACCAATAAGAGCAGGCGCGGCAGCGAGTGTATCAAGCTGCCGCTAAGAAGGCTTAATCTCGTTTCACACCTTGCTGAAATAAATACAGCCAGTAAGAGACGGCGACGGTGAATGCCATGGCAGCTGGCACGAGTAGCGCCGAGAAGTGCAGCTTGGCAAACAGCCAGGTACCACTACTGCCACCAAGTAAAAAGCCAACAAAGATGGTGCTAAACAGCCAGGCTTTGCGCTTATCCCACTCTTCTCCTCGAATGCGAGCCCCAAGCATCAGGCCAAGATCGGTCACGATTCCTGTCATGTGGGTGGTTCGTACCACGGCGCCGCTGTAGGTTGATATCATGGCATTTTGCAGGCCACAGGCCGCCGACGCCAAATAGTGACCGCCACCATAACCTTGGGTAAGTGCGATTGTCGCTGCAACGAGCAATAAGCCTTCAATAACCAGTGCGACACCGTATCGACGGCCAAGTTTAAGCGCGGTGCGCTCAATTAGGATCCCGCTAAATGTTGCACCCGCTAAGAAACTGACAATGATCATCAGTAAATGCAGTGACTGACTGGTAAATGGCAAAAGTTGGGTGCCGAGCAAGGTGACGGTACCAGACAAGTGCGACACCGATTGGTGCTGAAAGCCGAGTAATCCAACCGCGTTTATAATACCAGCGATCACCGCCAGCAAAAAAGCGCCAGACTCAACCCAGCTTGGTAACTTGGTTATCATGGCTCATCCTAGAGAGGAAGATGGGAAAGTAAGGCGCGGATTATACTCCTTTTCAGCCAGCTGGGCAGTGTTTTGCTATCAATAATATCCAATATAAATCAGTAAAATCGACAATAAGCTCGTTGTGCAAATGGTTTTATAATTACACCATGAGCGAAAAGAGAATTCGAATGTAAGAGATCTCTTACATCTGCTGTAGGACAACGGCGCTAGAATCGGTGAGAAAGATGGTGATATTGCTCTAACTAATTGATAATACGCAATTAATTTTGGTATTGATGCTCTGGATGAAAAGTGAACAGATAGCGAAGCCTGCCAAAAGAGGGCGAAAGCAGTAATATAACTCTTGTCGGCAGGATGCGGATTTAAGGAACTCACAGGAAGTGAGGGGATAACCAAGGTGGGTTATCGAATGGAGCTTCATGGAAGGCATGGACGGACAAGGACACACTCATAGGATTTGAGGTTTGCAGGCGAGGATGCCGGCAAACAAGGAAGTAACAGGACACCGCTTCGGAAGGCGCGAAAGGAAATACGCTAGGGAAAAAGCGTGCCCGCAAGGATTGATAAAGGGCGCAGTTAGTAGCACTTATAAGCTATTTTGAATATTTTTACCCCGACACTTTGGTGTTGGGTTTTTTCTTTTGTGGTAAGAAAACTTTTGGTTCTTAGCCTATACCCGCTACAATAATGCCAATTGCAAAAAAGGGCTTATCAATGCAACAGAATGAATTTGAAGCGTTAGTTCACTCGTTATGTGAACAAGAAAACTTGCCAGCGGCATTAGAAGTGCTTAAACAGTGTGAAGAGCAAGAAGTGGCCGACGCGGCGTTGTCGTTAGTGGGGCAATTTGCGCTGGCGGAAGTGGAAGGTGAAAAACGTATTTACCATGTTTCGTTAATCGAAAATGAGCAAGGTGAAGAACAAGAGTTTGTTGAGCACGTCATGAACGAAGGCGACGACATCATGGAGTTTGTCGGTTGGTTCTTCTACACCATGTTTGAAATCACCCACAAAGAGACGTTCCAAGCGGTAGGTCGTACTTACAAAAAGCCTAAGCGCCGCTAATCATCACAGTTTGATCTCATAGAAAAAACGCCCACTTTCTTTATCGTGGGCGTTTTTTTATTTGGTCACAATATGATGATGGGGTGACTGCTGCGCAAAGCATTGTTGGGCTTTTTGATAGCCCAAGCTTATCATGTCGCTGGCTTTATCAAACTCTAGCGTGCCGCAGGCATTGCGGGCGATCTCTATGGTGACATCGGCGGGATAGGCAGCCAGCTTTTGTCTGGCAATGGTACTTTGCATGGCGTCAAAGGCTTGGTTGGCAATGTCGTAGCCCTCAATGTTGAAGTTGATGCTGTTTTTCACCGAGTTATGCAGCTTATCGATGTAAGAGGCCACTTTTGCGTGCAGTTTGGAGTCTCGTGTGACGGGCGGAGTGTGGGCGACGACTTCTTCCATCGGCCCGCCTAAGTTTACTGCCAGCGTTAAATCGGTTTTATCGCCAAAGGTTGGCGCAATAGGAACTGGGTTTAACACACCGCCATCAATAAGCTCGACGCCATCGATGGTAAATGGGGTAAAAAACAGTGGCAATGAAATAGAGGCGCGGATCGCGTCGAATAATCGGCCGGAGTTTAACCAGACTTCTTTTTCTTCGGCGACATCGGCGGCGACCGCCGTATAAGGGATAGCGAGATCGTCAATTTCAATATCGCCAATTAAGTCGATGAGTGTGTTGATGATCTTATCGCCCTTAAAAATCCCGCTCGATTGCCAAGAGATGTCTAACAGCAGCGCCATATCTACGCTATCGATACTGGTGATCCACTCTTCAAATTGGTCAAGTTTTCCTGCCGCATAGATACCGCCGACCAGAGCGCCAATTGAGCAGCCGGAGATCGAGGCAATATGATAATTATGCTCTTCTAACCAGCGTATGATGCCAATATGAGCCAGTCCTCTTGCCCCACCGCTGCCTAACACCAGTGATACCGATTTGTTCATCCCACTTCTCCGCTTGCCGTTCATATGCCTTTAGTAGTTTATCAAGAAAGCGGGAGGAGGGAATAGCAGATATTCTGTAATTAAATTACAGGTAAAATGTGATCTAGCGCTTGTTATTGGCGAAAATGAGAGTAAAATCACAAATATTGAAAATGAATTACAAGGTGAGTATCACATGATGGGTTTAGATCTTGGCACTATCTATGTTGCAAACAACATGGCAAAACAAATGATTGATGAAACGCTCTATGGCAAACCGCAACCTCGTGTTCGCCGTCGTTCTTTTTTTAGCAAGCTTGTGAAAATGCTAAAAAATAAATAAGGGCAGTCAGATGTTCAAAGGAATGAAACAAGAAACCCAAATTGATGACCAATTTGGGTTTTTTAATGGCGAAAGATAAACGCTAACTGGGATTGGCGGCCGTTAACCGGCGGATGTCGAGTCCATTTCAATCACATTATCGGGCGGCGGAGTAATGCCACCTTGGCTAATGTGCTGTTGTAGATCATCAAAGCCACCAATGTAATGGCCATCCAACCAGATCTGCGGCACGGTCACCGGTGTTTTTTCGCCGATATTTGCTTTCACCTCTGGGATCATCCGGTACAGCGCCGCGCTGTCTTTAACCACATCCAAATACTGATACTTTACCCCAAGCCCATCGAGTGCTTCTTTGGCTTTGAGGCAGTAGGGACAAGTGGCTTTGCCAAATAGGATGTTGCCTTTTAATGAATCTCGCTTGGCCCATTCTTGGATCACCGATTGGATCAAAACGCCGCGGTTAAGCGCTTCGCCTTGGCTGATCACTTTGTTTTCTAATACGATGATTGGCGCGTGCCATGCGCCAAACTTCAATGGCTCCCACCAGTGAGATAACCAATCTTTTACTTCAATCTCTACCGGGATACCGGCTAATTCATTTTGCAAAGTATCGTGCAAAATGTCTTTAGTGAGCGTGCACTCACCGCAGGGAATATTGACTCGAAAAGGGCCCCATGCGCCGCCCCACCGATAGAGTGTGAGTTTGATTGGTTTAGTCATCATTTACCTCTTAGTTACCTTCACCTTTATTAGTTAGAGCGGGATAAGGACGATTTGCTTTCAGTATAGGCGAATTTTTTTCGCTCCCACTGAGTAATAAAGGCAACAGAAAGAATAATGATGGCGGCGCCAATCCATAGCCTACCAGGGGGAACCCAGCCAAATACTAACCAACCCGCCGCGACGTTAAATGGCAGTTTGGCGTGGTCGAACGGCTGAACAAAAGAGGCGTCGGCAGCCGCGTAGGCCTTAACAATTGCCCACTGAGCGATGGCAGTTAATATGCCCGCGCCAATTAGAATCATCCAAGGAGTGGTACCTGTTGGGGTTTCCCAGTTGGGCAGGGCGAGCACCAAGTTAAATGGGGTGATAAACAGCAGCAGGTAGACCACCATGGTGGTTGGCGAGTCTTTGGCGGACAGTTTTTTGACCATTAAGGAGTAACAGGCCCAGAAGAAGGCCGCCCCCACTGGCAGTAGCGTCGCCCACGAGAATGAGTCGGCCCATGGCTCTAAAATGATCATGGCCCCGGCAAAACCCGCCAAGGTGGCTCCCCAGCGTGCGAGGCCGACTTTCTCTTTTAGAAATAGACCCGACCCCAGTGTGGCAAACAGAGGCGATGTCATCAGTAGCGCGATCCCTTGCCATATTGGCACTGGGTAAGCGAGCGCCCACAACCAGAGTTGAATACCAATGACAGACAAAAAGACCCGCAGCAAATGCCAACCGAGTTGATGGGTGGTCAATGCACTGCGAAAGCCTAAAGTTTGTAGATAAGGCAAGATGGCGACTAAGGCAATGCCGTATTGAATTAACGCGACGGTGGTGGAGCTGATAGCAAAGTGAATACTGGCGTATTGGGCTAGGCTGTTTACGATGGCAAACGCCAAGCCTGCACAGAGCATCCAGCTCGCCCCGTGTATTGGTGAATGGTTAGACATTTTGTTCTCACTACGATGGCTTCCTCTTCTATAAAGTGATGTTATTTCTATAGTTTATAAAGAGGAGTTAAAGAATAACTTTTCTTAATCATATAGTTGTTAATACCAATTGCAATCGATGTTTGCGATTGGTTGTCAGGTTGCATATGATTTCGTATGCCTTGGTTGAATTATTGTGCTGCTTACATTTTTAATATTGATGTAATTCACCATTTATTTAGATTCAATTGACTTTTTATGCTGGCTGAGTGATATTCTTTGCACTTTTAAACTACCCAGTATTTAGTTATGAGCCACGCAGAAACCCAGCCTTGCACTGAGCAGAATGTGACGAATAAGACTTGGCAGATGCCAGATACCCTAATTCTGATCTTTATCGTCGGTATTATTGCCGCCGCAGTTACTTACATTGTCCCTGCAGGACACTTTGATAGCCAACAGGTAACTTACCTTGTTGATGGCGCAGAGAAAACCCGTACGGTCATCGACCCGGCTTCTTTCCAATACGCCACCGATGCCAACGGTGAGTTGGTGTACAAAAGTGTCGGCTTGTTTGCCAGCGGTGGCGATATTGGCCTAATGAACCTGACGTTTGAAGGGTTAACTTCTGGCTCTAAATGGGGCAGCGCGATTGGCGTTATCATGTTTATGCTGGTGATCGGCGGCGCGTTTGGCGTTGTGATGCGTACCGGTACGATTGATAACGGTATTTTACGCCTAATTGATAAAACCAAGGGCAGTGAAGCGCTGTTTATTCCCGTGCTGTTTTTGCTGTTTTCTTTGGGCGGTGCGGTATTTGGTATGGGTGAAGAAGCGATTGCCTTCGCCATTATCATTGCGCCTTTGATGGTTCGGTTGGGCTACGATGGCATTACTACTGCTATGGTGACTTATGGCGCGACCCAGATCGGCTTTGCAACCTCTTGGATGAACCCGTTCTCGGTGGCGATTGCTCAAGGTATTTCGGGCATTCCGGTTCTTTCTGGCATGTACGTGCGTATGGGCCTTTGGCTGGTTTATACCGCGATAGGCATTGCTTTTGTGATGTATTACGCCAAAGGGGTGAAAGCCGATCCGACACGTTCATACAGCTACGCTTCTGACGAGCATTTCCGTAACCAAAGTTTAGCCGAGAATAACTCGCGCTGGACGTTAGGCGACACGCTGATTTTATTAACAGTGGTGGCTGCCACGGTTTGGGTTATTTGGGGCGTGGTTCTTCACGCGTGGTACATACCTGAAATCGCCTCCCAGTTCTTTACTATGGGCATTGTCGCCGGTCTGATTGCTGTGGTGTTTAAGCTCAATGACATGACCTTAAACGACATCGCTGCCTCGTTTAAAGAGGGCGCGTCTTTAATGCTTGCCCCGGCGCTGCTGGTTGGTTGCGCTCAAGGTGTGCTGTTGATTTTAGGTGGCGGCGCAACAGATGATGCGAGCGTACTTAACTCGATTCTAAACAGCGCAGGCAACGTCATCAGCGGTTTGCCTGATGTTGCCGCCGCTTGGTTGATGTATGCGTTCCAATCGGTGTTTAACTTCTTTGTGACCTCAGGCTCTGGCCAAGCGGCGTTAACCATGCCGTTACTCGCGCCACTTGCCGATATTGCTGGTGTGACTCGTCAGGTTGCGGTGCTAGCGTTCCAACTGGGCGATGGTTTTACTAACCTTATCGTCCCAACGTCTGCTGCGCTAATGGCGACCTTAGGTGTCTGCCGTATCGAGTGGGGCGACTGGGCACGCTTTGTGTGGCGTTTTGTGTTGTTCCTCTTTACGCTGTCTAGCTTTGTGGTCATGGGCTCACACTTGCTTGGTTTCGCCTAAGGGTTAGATAATAGCAATAGAATCAATTAAGGCGGGTTTATCCCGCCTTTGTCCTATTCGTAAGCTGGCTTTTGCTCTCGGTATAAGGGCGGTGAAAGCCGGTTAAGTATAAAGGTAATTATCATGAACACTTCCTTCACTTTCGACTCTATTCAAGGCCGAATGGTCATCGAGCACCTATCGGTAGACGCGCTTGCATTAGGCGAGCATCAGTTTTGGTTTAACGCAGCCACGACTGCTGTTGGCCAGCCGCAGTTAGTCCCTGTTACGGTTTACAAGGCCAGCCAAGACGGCCCTAAAGCCATGGTGACGGCAGGGGTGCATGGCGATGAACTGAACGGTATTTTAGCGGCGCAACAATTAACTCGAGAGCTCAAAGGTCAGATCATTCACGGTAGCTTGGTGGTGATCCCGGCGATTAACCTTTCGGGTATTAATGGCAATACCCGTGACTTTGTCGCCACCGATCCCGATGCATCACCTGCTAATTTGAATCGCTTTTTCCCAGGCAAAGCAGAGGGCGATGGGGCGAATCGCTTCTTGTATAAGTTGTGGAATAACTTACTGAAAGATAACGCAGATTTCACCATTGATCTGCATACTCAAACCCGTGGCGCTACCTATCCACTTTATGTTTTTGCCGATTTTCGTCTCCAGCCAGCGTTAGACATGGCGCGCCTTATGGGCCCCGATTGTATCTTGAACGATCCCGGCGATGACGGCGTGTTAGAAACGGTGTGGAACCAACATGGCGTGCCTTGTATTACAGTGGAAGTCGGCACTGGCAAGCTCACTGAGCCCCAATACATTCAACGAGCGGTAGAGGGGATGAAGAACATTCTTATCAACCGCTTGATGATTAAGGCCAATCCTTTGCCACTGAGTCAACAAGCTCAATGCATCGAAGGGCACAGTGTCAGTTCGGTTCGAGCGCAGCAGGGTGGCTTTTCATTAGCGCATGTTGAGTTGCTGCAACAAGTGACCAAAGGAGAGCTAATTGCCACTCAGTATGACCTCTTTGGCGATGTGTTGATGGAGTACTACGCCCCAGAATCAGGCACGGTTTTGAGTGTTCACTCGGAGTCGCTTCGCGAAGCGGGCTCGCTGCTGGTGCGCTTAATTCACCCATAATTTGGTTTAAGGCTAACTCGGTGAAGGGCGAGCGTCGCTCGCTCTTTGTTGAAAGAGATCTATAAAATAAATCTCTATTTATCTATTTACATCCAGTTCAAAAGTTTATATGTTGTCGGTGTTGCCGAAATTATCCATAAGGAATTCACCATGAAAACAGCCAAAGCTACCTTAACGCTTAATCGCGCTGTTTTGCGTGCAACTCAAGTCGTCGTCTCAGTCATTATGGTGATTATTCACTAGGCTGACGACTACCTACCGTCAGCCTAAGCTGACGGAGGATAACCTTCTTTCCCACTCTTCTTCTCAGCTTTACTGACGGTCCTAAATAAAACAAAACAGGACACGAACAGTGAAAAAAATCGATTTACTTGCTACCGGTTTAATGACCTTCGCGCTCTTTCTTGGCGCAGGAAACTTGATCTTTCCTCCTTCTCTTGGCCAGCAAGCCGGTACGGCTTTGCTACCTGCAGTTGCAGGGTTTCTGATTACCGCCGTTGGTCTGCCGGCCATGACGCTCATCGTTCTTGGGCGCCTAAATAGTAGCAAAAACTTAACCCGCACTTTGCCTCCGTGGATGGCGATGGGATTCTGGGTTTTGCTGCTGACCACCGTTGGGCCTGCTTTTGGTATGCCTCGAGCGGTCAATGTTGCTTATGAGATGGGGGTAAAGCCATTTCTTAGCCAAGATTACTTACTGCCTTTCTCGCTCCTCTTTTGTGGTTTAACGCTATTGCTCGCTTGTAAGCCTGGGCGTTTGGTCGACTATATTGGCAAGGTCATGACGCCGATTTTAATCTTGATGTTAGTAGCTTTGGCGCTGGCAGCCATCATTAACCCCCTAGCGAGCCCTATGCCACCAACGGGAGAGTACCTCACTAGACCGGTGATCAGTGGCTTGATCCAAGGTTATATGACGATGGATGCGATCGCTGCGGTTGGTTTCGGTTGGGTGATTATCCGCACTATCAACAGCAAAGGTGTTTCAGAGCCAGCTCAGGTTGCTCGGGTGTCGGTTCAAGTTGCCGTGATATACGCCTTGCTTATGTCGGCCTGTTATATCGCGATGGGGTATGTAGGTGCTACGTCTATGTCGGTTGCCGCTGATGCCTCCCATGGAGGAGAGATCTTAACGCTTTATGTCGCGGGGGAGTTTGGGGTTTATGGCCAATGGTTGTTGGCGGCGATTATTTTGATGGCCTGCCTTACTACCACGGTGGGGCTGACAAACGCTTGTGCGGAATACTATCAACAGACGTTTAATACGCCTTTTGCTATAACCGCTACCATTGTCGTTTCACTAACGGGCATCATCGCGAACTTCGGTCTTGAGCAGATATTATCGGCAAGCTTGCCTGCCATTTTGGTATTGTGCCCGGTTGCCATCGCATTGGTGATGTCTTCATTGTTTGCCAATGCGGCGACCAGCAGAACGGTTGTGTTTACGGCCATGCTATTGGGCGGCGTCGATGCAGTGAGTATTCTCGATAAGATGCCGCAAGAGGTCGACCAAGTGTTGAGGCAAGCGCTGCCACTTTATACTGCCCACGCGAGTTGGTTTGTACCATGTTTGCTGGTGCTTATTATTGGTAAAACCAAACAGCGATTGACCCTTGCAACGAGCTGATCCGATTTAATGCGTTATCCCGCTTTGCCATGGGTTGCACTGCGGGATTTGCTGTAATGAGCTTGATAATAAAACTATCATGAGCCTTCGTTTAGTGAATAAACGAAGTGAGGTGTTGTTTGTTGTGCAAAAAAGCGACGAGGAAATCCAATTATTAACAATAATATCAGTCTCAAAAATGGGAAAGCGGAAAATAATCGCGTTAGTTAAACATTTTTAGCGATAATTACATTGAACATGCCGCTATCTCTGCCTATTGTGAGTCCTAGCATGAAAATAACAATCAAATTTTTGTTTGCTGTTAGCTGGATAGGAATAAAATATGAGATTCGAACGGCTTCGTCGTATTCGAAGTGAGAGCACGTCAAAACTACAAACTAACACCGAAGCGAGTGACAATCAAAGTCGAAGCTATGAAACACGTTACAGTTTCAAAAATGAGCTAATTGTTAATAGTGATAATCAACCACTCGCGAGTGAGTTTCTGCTGTCGGATAACAGTTATCAAGCCTATTGCCCTAATGGTTTTAATCAGACCGCGAAGGCGACGGCGAAAAAAATCGTCACGCAGCAGCTTCAATACTTGCAGCGCCTTAGCCCCGAAACCTTGCCTTTTCAAAGTGTGTTTTTAAACTTGGAGCGGCATTCGTTGTGCGACACGGAGTTGCTAAGTCAGATTATTGAAGTCTCCCGGCACTTAGCGGCCAAGCAACGCACCTTAGTGATCGAAACCACAGAAAGACGCCACTGCTGTGAATGCTCAGCTTTGTATCGAGGCTTAGAGCGATTAAAGTGTGCTGACGTAGCGCTCGCTATGGATGATTATGAAGTGAATGGTGATTTTCGAGAGCAGGAGTTGCTTTCGGGATTATACGACTATGTGAAAGTTGATAACCCGTTTTTTAATTGGTTTGAGGGGGGGCAGTCTGGGCGACTTACCTTAGCGAAAATCGAAAAACTGCAGTCTCAACTTGATATTAAATGGGTGGTAGAAAAAGTGAACTCGGAGTTCGCGCTTGAGCGGCTTAAATCTGTCCAATTTTGGGGCTATCAAGGCTTTTATTTCAATGCGTTATCAAGCGCCAACCCAGAGTATCAGATTTTTTAGTGTTCACCTTTGGGGATTTTTTTGACGCCCATCACGTTGAGCCCTTATGGCTCTTTGAGCTCGCCGCCTGCCAACAAGTACTCCAAAATCCAGAAGTTTGATCTGTGTCTCATTTGCGGGAAAATTCAGTTTTAAAAAATAGTGGTGCGCCGTTTTTTTGCTTTGTGGTTTAGATAAAAAAAATGGGCCACTTTGGCTTTTACTGGCCAAATCTCGCCAGTTTTTGTCCCATCCTTCGTCTTTTTTTGGCCAAAAATGAGATCAATGCAGGTATTTGAGTTTTTTTGCCAATTATTAGCAAAAAAACATATACAAGGATGCCAAACTAGCGTAATTTAACCCTCGGCCTGTATACAGACCTATTTATTTGAAAATTTGCTCCATGAAGTCTTCAGCGCATGTTGCTTGCAGCTTGTTCCGAAGTGTTATCTTTAAGTAGTTAAACCTCACATAAGTAATTCTAGTTTCGGCTAAAACAAATGCGCATTGTGCGCTCGATATAAAGATTTAATTTAGGAAATACCCATGTCTAAGACAACTGGCACAGTTAAGTGGTTTAACGAAGAAAAAGGTTTCGGATTCATCACTCAAGAAAACGGCGGCGCTGACGTATTCGTTCACTTCCGTGCAATCACAGGTGAAGGCTTCCGTACTCTAACTGAAGGCCAAAAAGTTGCGTTTGAAGTAGAACAAGGTCAGAAAGGCCCTCAAGCTGCAAACGTAGAAGTACTATAATTTTATAGTTACTTAGAAGATTTATCGCCCCGCATACTGCAAAGTGTGCGGGGCGATTGTCGTTTTAGAGGCAATAAAAAAGCCCTTTCTTCAACCACAAGAAAAGGCCCATGAACAAGATTATACTTGCGTTTAAAGGCCAGCAAACACACCCTGCTTAGCCCTTAGCCCTTAGCCCTTAGCCCTTAGCCCTTAGCCCTTTATGCTTTAAGCGCCAGCTTCGAGCCATCAAACTTCAAACACCCAAGCAGCTTTTTCACCCCTTCTTTACCAATATCATCAAACATTAGGCCATAGCGTGCATTGTGCTGGGAGCGTTGTAAGTTACATATTTTCCCAGACATTAACGGCAGCGCCATTTTGGTTTTGGTGCGTTCAACGATCTCCACGCGAATGAGATCATTCACTTGGAATGATCGAACCAGCGGGCTTGTGACGATCCGGCAACCGCCTTTGGATAAGTCTCGGACTTCGGCTTCGATTTTATGATCGCTGCAGTAGATGATGGCTGCTAAGGCAACATCGTAACGAGGCTCTTTGCGCAATTGGAGTACTTTAATGGTGCTTGGAATGGAGATCATCAGCATAGCGACAGGCGCTTTGATGATATGTATGATTTGACTGCGGAAATAGAGTAAGGCTCCCTCACCTCGGGGGGAGATGGCCCTGACATTCATCCAAAAACCTTCTTGCAGAAAGTAGTCGTAATCGTCGTCAGACATTTCTGGCATTTCTAATAAGATATATTGGCTTTCGTAAGTGCCAATAAAGGCAGTATTGCCTTGGTACTTAATACCGACAGGGGTGGTGATATTGATCGTGACTTCACTACTGTGCGCCACCATAGCCAGCGCGTCGGCGCTTTTCATGATGGTTTCTGTGCCTCGTAGGTCACTATTGTCGATTTTTTCTTTTAACGCTTCCGCTGCACTGTTCGTTGCCATCATTACCTCAGAGGTCTATTCGCAATGAAATTTGATAGCATAATCCATTGCGATATTGTCATTATTATTCTGAGCGACAAGTGCTGGTTGCGATGTGGCCAGATTTGCATATGCATAACATATGTGTCGCTCAGTAATGAGTATAGTAACAAATTATCCTATCAATAGCAGTGCATCTAACTAGATGGGACCAGCATGTCGCCGTCAAAGGTCAGTTGTGAGAGAAGTAGTTTGGCATTTTCGAGGCTTTGTTCATCAAATTCAACGCCATAGCGAAGACCCGAGTAGGCGCGATGCGCATTTCTAACTCGGCATTTTAATTGACCAATAGCTAAAAAATGTGTGCCAAGTCGACTAAAATCGAACGATAACGACTGATTTATAGGAAGCATTTTCGAAAGTAGTGAGGTTTCTAACAGCCCACCGTGTTTTGATATATCAAGTAAACGCGCCTCACAGGTGCGGTCTGCGACCGATAGTGCTGTAGATAGATCAACCTTAAAGCGAGGAGAGCGGCGAATCCGCTGTTGCTGCATTGAGGTGGGGAGAGACAGCACTAGCATAGGTAATGGCTGGGTAATTACGTGGGCAATTTGACTGCGGAAGTTTAATACAACCCCATTGCCACGTTCGGTAAATACTTTTAAGCGTACCCAAAAGCCTTCTTGAACAAGACTGAGTGTGTTTCTTTTTACTAAATCCGGGATCTCTACCAATAACAGCCGTTCTGAGTGAAAGCCGATGGTTTTACATTTAGTCGAAAGTTGGCCACCGACCGGAGGGGTAATGGTGATGTGGGCGACGCAATTATTTGCGATGAGAGGCAAAGCGTCAGCAGACTTGATTTCAGTTGACGACCTTGTATCATTTTTGCCGATATGACGACTACGATTTTGGGCTGCAGTGTTCATGTTCATACCTATTATTGAATTCGCCTCCATTTCGAGTGTAACTTATTCCTAAAATTTGATTGATACCTAGGTGCGATATTAAACACTTTTTTTCGTTCTGTGTCACCTTTCGGTTAAATATTCCTCTTGATTAAGTGTTAAGTAATATATGGGTGTGATAGATGAAAACTGATGCAAAGCAACTCCTAGAGACGAATGTGACAAAAGAGGTTGTGATCCAAGGCGTTTGGGGCGGTTATGGCGCTATTGTTCGCAAATGGTTGGCGTCTGAGGCTTACCCTACGGTGGTGTGTAAGTGCATCTCTCTGCCTCAACCTCATTCTCACCCCAAAGGTTGGAATACCTCATTATCTCATCAAAGAAAGTTACGATCGTTTGATGTCGAGGTCAGCTGGTATCGTGATTATTCCAGCGAGTATGATCCCAAGTGTTTATCACCACTCGGGTTAGTGTGTGAGAGTAACGCCGATGGCATTACGCTTATTATGAGTGATTTGGCTTCAATAGGACTGAGCGTGGTCGAAGCCGACGCTGCTCAAAGCCATTGGCGACTGTGCCTGACTTGGTTGGCCAATTTCCACGCCAAGTATATGCATAGCGAGGGGAGAAACCTTTGGCCAGAAGGGACATATTGGCATTTAGCGACACGGCCTGATGAACACGATGCGATGGCGCCGGGACGATTAAAACTGCACGCCTCACTCATTGCGCAAACCCTAAGCGATACCCATTACCAAACTCTAGTCCACGGTGACGCTAAGTTGGCGAATTTCTGTTTTTCCCCTGCGCTCGACCGCGTTGGAGCGGTCGATTTTCAATACGTCGGGCGAGGGTGCGGCATAAAAGATGTCATGCTGTTTATTAGTAGCTGTGTGCCTTTAGACAGCGCGTCTAGTCTTGAAACTGAGCTGCTTGATCACTATTTCACTGAGCTAGGTCACGCCTTAGCCTTCTATCAGCCACAAGTGGATGCCAGCAAAGTTGAGCACGAGTGGCGGCCCTTATATTGTGTCGCTTGGGCCGATTTCGTCAGGTTTTTACAGGGGTGGTCTCCAGAGCACTGGAAGCTCTGCGGCTACTCAAATTATTTAGCTGAGCAGGCTCTTGAGTGGTTAGCAACGGATTAGGCGGTAAAAAGCGCAGTACGACGGTTTGCCCATCTGACCGTTTAGCGACTGCGTTAGGTTCTGTGGTACTTTGACTGCTCTAATTGACTGATGCAGCTGATTGCAGCTTCAGTCAATTTGTTGATGGGCTCTCTCGTTAGTCGATGCTGATGGGGCATAATTTACAGTGTAAAATGTGGCTTAATTTAGAAAGCATTCGAGTTTAGGGGCGGCGCAGTGTTATCGACACTACTCCGTGATCACTGGCGTATCTGTCCCGAGCGAAAATGGGGGACACTAAGTGGCAGTCTTGGGTGTGGTGCAAGGTTACCGAGCCGATAAATTCTTGTGACAGTAAAATATAGTCTAATACCGACCCGTGCTCGCCCCAATAGTGACTAGCTGGCCTGATACCTTGGCTTTGCAATAACGCCCAACTGTCTTGTAAGAACAGCTTAGCGCGGTCTTGTTGTTGGTGAGGTTGCGGTGGCATATCGACAAGCGCTTGCAAAGATTCGCTGGTTAAGCGTTGGTTAAAGTCACCTAACACCACGGCTGGGCGGTGGGTTTGGCACTTATTGGCGCGCATTAGTGTTTTTAGCACCATCGCTTCATCATGGCGTTGATAGCTCGAGCGCCATTGACCATATACGCGTTGGTTATGCTCAGGGTAGGGCGAGTCTTCACTCTCTTCGGTGGCGCGCTGAGATTTCAGGTGCACGACATAAAAGTCGGTGAGACCAAAGTGGGGCAGCTGAATTTGCGCGTGTAGTGGTCGCCGTGAAAATGCAAAAGCAGAGGAGATGCTCTTTGTTTTTTTCACCGCTAACGGTTGGCCATGAATAATGGGCCAACGAGAGGCGAGTGCGACCATAGGGCGAGAATAGATGTATCTGCTATCAATCACTGGAATATCAATAACTTTGAAATAGGCATAACCGCATCGCTTGCACAATGCCGCTAATTCATCCGGGCTAAATACTTCTTGAAAGGCTACGATGTCGGCTGCCACTTTGTTTAGCGTCGCCTCTGTCCATTGCTGTTTGCCTTGCCACTCTTGCTCGGTATAAATGTTGTCAAACTGATAGAAGGCGTTAGGGGGCGCAAGGTAATTGAGTAGGTTAAACGTCGCGATGGTAATGCTAGATGCTGGCACGAACATGGTCCAATGGTGAGTCTGGTGTCTTTAGTTTAGGCGCTATTGGTCACAGCGCCTAACCTTAAATTGGCTAAAAAGCCATGCTGCGGGGCATGGCTTTGAAAGTGGCCAGGCATGGCGTGTTTAAGTTAGGTTGCGTCCGAGCCACGCTGCGCCGCGAATGCCGCTGCTGTCACCATAAAGGGCTTTCTTAAAGCAAAGCGTTGGCTTGTCTGAAAAGACATAGGGCGCTGTCGCGGCGGGAAGGTCTTGATAAAGTGAGTCGATATTGGACAGCCCACCCCCTAAGACAATCACATCTGGGTCGAGAATGTTGATTATTGATGCAAAGCTTCGTCCCATTTGCGCGACAAGTTGCTGGTAGAGCTTGCTGGCATCTGCATCGCCGGTTTGATAGCGTTCAATGATTTCTGCGGGTGAGCAATCGGTATCGAAGGCAACCTGATGGCTTTGCGCAAAGCCACTACCTGAGATGTAGCGCTCGATACAATTCTCGCGGCCGCAATAACAAGTGCGATTGGGGCCATCTTGCTCGCTATGATAGTTTGGCAGAGGGTTATGCCCCCATTCCCCCGCTAACGCATTAGGGCCGCTTAAGATCTGTTGGTTAATGACAATGCCCCCGCCACAGCCAGTGCCGAGGATCGCTCCAAAAACCACATTAGCGCCTTTTCCTGCGCCATCAACCGCTTCAGACAGAGCGAAACAGTTCGCGTCATTCGCTATTGCCACTTGTCGTTCAAGTGCTTGGGTTAAGTCATGGTGTAAGTCCTGGCCATTTAAAAAGGTGCAGTTGGCATTTTTCATTAATCCAGTTTGAGGGCAAATCGCACCGGGTAGGCCAATACCGATTTGGCACAATTCTCCGGCACGCTCCTCTGCCAGGCTAACAAGGTCGGTTATCGCTTTGAGTAATAGAGGGTAAGTTTTTGGCGTCGGAACTCGGTGTTTAAATATTTCATCCCCGTGACGGTCTAAAACGCAAACTTCAATTTTAGTGCCACCTATATCAAAACCAATCAGCATCTTGTTTCTTCCCCTAGTAAGCGTGTGCGATAAAGTGAGCTCACATCCTAACGCGGCTTGAAATGAGAAACTTGTCTCTCGTTAGCAAAATGACAAAACAGAAATGAGTTTTTTTCTGGCGACAATGCTCAGAGACTTGTTTGCTCTGCTATTACTGATATACTCGCCGCCCAACAGAAAAAGGTATCACTATGAGCGTTAAACAAGAACTTCAGCAACTCAATAACCGTCTAGACAAATGTCGTTATAAATTGGCTTCTGCTAAGTCGCGTAGTGATTCTGCTTTGGTGTCTAAATTTACCGATGAAATTGCCGCATTAGAAAAGAAAATTGCTCACTTTAAACACCGTCAAGGCAATGAAGTGAACAGCCAGCGCAAATCATTGCAAGATATGGCATTTAGCCGCCCACTAACTAAGCAAGAGCAAGCAGACCAAGGTGGATTGAAGAAGTCAGTTCGCGGCCTAGTTGTTGTTCACCCGCTCACTAAGTTGGGCAAAGAGCTTGGCATCAAGGAGATGACAGGCTACGCGCCGAAGAAGTTCTAAGTGCTAGATTCGAAGTGCTAAATACTAAGTTTTAAGTGCGAAGCTCAATGCTTCGCATTTTTCTATCCCTGCCACTATCCTGTAACCTGTAACCTGTAACCTGTAACCCATTCCTTGCAGTCTTTCCCAGTTACTGTCATGCTCTCACTGTTTTGTATTCATTTTAGCGACTGAGAACTATGAAAGATAAAATTGCGTCTATTGAACGCCATTCAATTTCTGTTGGTATTGCTGCAAACCTTATTATGGCATTAAGTGGGTGGGCGACATTTTATTTGTCTGGCTCACAAGCTTTGCTACTCGACGGCAACATGTCTTTTATTCTTTTTCTTTCGTCAATCGTGGCATTGAAGATCTCGACCATTAAAACCATTCGTTCAGAAAAATTCCCGTTTGGTTTATATGTGACGGAAGCATTGTATTCGTTAATGAAAGGGTTATTGCTGCTTGGGGTGATCATTTCAGCGCTGACTTCTAACGGCAGTAAGATATTTCAGTACTTGGAAGGGGATAAGCTCAACCTGATAAAAACGGGCCCTATCGCCTATTATGCGGTAGCAATGGTGATAATTTGTTGGGGGCTATCGGCCTTTTATCAAGTGCAAAACCGACGAATTAACATGGGCAGTTCGATGTTAAAAGTCGACCAAAAAGCCTCTTTCATCGACGGTGTATTATCCGCTTCTACCGGAGCCATCTTAGTGGTCATTGGCTACGTTGAACCGGGAACCTCATTTGAATTTTTACTCTACATTGGTGACGCATTGTTGGTTGTCTTGCTGGCAATTTGTATGGTTGGTCAACCGATAGCAATCATAAAAGAAGCCTTTGTTGAGCTGGCGGGTGGAAAGCTGCAAGATGAAGCGCAGCATCAAGCGATTGAAGACAAAGTAAACCAAGAGTTGGCTGAGCTCGGTTTAAGCTCTGAAGCTCTTAATATCAGTAAAACCGGCAGCAGTTATCTGGTGATCATCAGCATGTCTTTGGGCAAGCTTGCAGACAAAAACAGTGAGTCAGTGATGGGGTTAAAGCGTCAACTCGCTAAGGAGCTCGCTGGTGAGTTAACCTTTGTGGATGTCGAATTAGTTTTAGTTTAATGCGATAACCCGCGGCGACAGCATATAGCCATAAATTATAAAAACATCAGGCCAAATAACAGATTTTTATCTGTTGTTTGGCCTTTTTTTTGGTTGAAATCTGTACGTTTTTTCTAGTCGATTTCACTGTTTTTCCCACAAACCCCCTTTAAATGTGTAGAGTACTAACTATTTTTGCATTAGTGTATTTTGTTGTGATGATTGATTAATTGGCGTTACATGCTGTATTAATGGCACTTTTGCGGTCAAATGTGCTGCGGTGACGTTTGTTCTTGGTGTTAGTGCGAGGTGTGACGGTATGGTGTGTCTCATACATTGATTTGAACAATAAGTATTTATTCGGCTACCATATGGATAATCTTTGGAGAAAGGAAGCTCAATATGAAAGTCAAATTAGGTGCGATGTTATTGTTAATCGCGGCAGGAAATAACGCCTACGCAAGTGAGTGTGGCAGTGTCACTATCGCCGATATGAACTGGAGCTCGGCAAGCCTTATTGCTAACGTCGACCAGTTCATTTTAGAACATGGCTATGGGTGTGATGCGGAGCTTATTCCTGGCGACACAATGCCAACGGGCACCTCAATGATTGAAAAGGGGCAACCTGATGTTGCTCCAGAACTTTGGAGTAATGCGCTTAAAGATGCCCTTGATAAAGGTGTCGAGCAGAAACGACTGCGTTATGCGGGTAAATCCTTGGTTGATGGCGGGGAAGAAGGCTTTTGGGTGCCAGAATACCTTGTTAAAAAATACCCAGAAATGGCGACCATCGAAGGGGTACGCAAACACGCGAGTTTATTCAAACACCCAGAAGACCCAGATACGTCAGCATTTTATAGTTGCCCAGCAGGGTGGAACTGCCAAATCAGTGCAGGAAACTTATTCAACGCGCTAGATCTAGAAACCGCCGGCTTTAGCATCGTCGACCCAGGTTCCAGTGCCGGCCTTTCCGGTGCCATCGCCAAAGCCTACGAACGCCAAGAGGCGTGGTTTGGTTATTACTGGGCGCCAACCGCGGTATTGGGTAAATACAACATGGTTAAGGTTGATTTCGGTAGTGGCGTCGATATGCAAGAATTCCTCAGCTGTACCAGCCAAGAGGAATGCGAAGATCCGAAAGCCACCATGTACCCACCCTCTCCGGTGCATACCATCACCACTGAGAAATTTGCCGCTCGTGCACCGCAAGCCTACGCTTACTTCACCAAACGTGGCTTTACCAACGCTAAGATGAATCAGCTATTGGCATGGATGGAAGACAATCAGGCCGATGGCGAAGAAGCGATGATCCACTTCTTAACCGAGTACCCAGATATTTGGCACCCTTGGGTCTCTGCTGAGGTGGCGAAAAAAGTAGAAGCGGCACTTTAAGTCGCTTCACCCCCGAGAGCGCTTAACGCTAAGCGCTCCGGTTTTTTTATCACTAACGGTCTAAAATTGCGGTAACGCTACGGGATGTGGCGTTTAATTTATGAAGCCTAGTCTTATTGACTGGGCAAAAAGGGATATCACATGGCTGATAGTAACTGGTTAACCAGCTTTCCAGAAATGGAACGCTCCGATTTACGGGCAATTAAAAAAGCGCTCGATGGCGCCTATCGCGAGTTTTCGCGAGAATACGGCGAGATGATCGAGTCTTTCTTTGATCCGCTTCTTTCATTCCTTGTCTGGTTTGAAAAGCTACTCATCTCTACTCCTTGGTTTATTGTCGTTGCGGTGTGTACTGCGCTCGTTTATTTAGCTAGCCGATCTTGGAAACTCTCTCTAGGCTGTGTTGCCTCGCTATTGCTGATTGGCTATTTCGGCATGTGGGAAGACACCATGCGCACCCTCAGTATTATTACCGTGTGTACCATGGTATCGATAATTCTCGGCATCCCTATCGGGATAGCGATGGCGCGTTCAAATCGGGTGCAATCTATTGTGACGCCGATGCTCGATATCATGCAAACCATGCCTGCTTTCGTTTATCTTATCCCCGTCGTGATGTTGCTCGGGATCGGCAAAATTCCGGGTTTGATTGCTGTGGTTATTTACGCCATCCCGCCTGTGATCCGTTTAACGAACTTGGGAATTCGGTTAGTCGACAAAGAAGTGTTAGAAGCCGCGACCGCCTTTGGTGCCAACCGTGGTCAGCGTTTATGGGGGGTACAACTGCCCCTCGCGATGCCAACGATTATGGCCGGCATTAACCAAACCATCATGATGGCGCTTTCTATGGTGGTGATTGCATCTATGATCGGGGTAAAAGGTTTAGGCCAACCTGTACTCAAGTCGATTACTAACCAATACTTTACGTTAGGCTTGCTCAATGGCTTTGCTATTGTCGCCCTTGCCATATTGTTTGACCGCGCATCGCAAGCGTATGCAAAGCGAACTAATGCTCATCTAGGAGATTTCAAGCATGACTAAGCCGTTGATTGAAATTAGTGGCCTGTATAAGGTCTTTGGCCGCAACCCTAAGTCGGTTATGGAGCGCGTAAAGCAAGGTATGAGCAAAGATGATGTCTTGGCTCAAACCGATCATACGGTTGGTTTAAAAGACATTAACTTAAAGATGGAGAAGGGCGAGATCTTCGTGATCATGGGCCTGTCGGGCTCTGGTAAATCGACGCTTATTCGTCACTTCAACCGCTTGATTGATCCCACCGAAGGCAAAATCATGGTTGAAGGTATCGATGTAATGCAACTGAATACCAAGGCGCTCGAAGAGTTTAGGCGCAACAAAATGTCGATGGTGTTTCAGCGCTTTGGCTTGATGCCTCACCGTACTGTGGTTGAAAACGTTGCTTATGGCCTTGAAGTTAAGGGCATGAAAAAACCCGAGCGACTGGAGAAAGCGCAAGAGTGGTTAGATACCGTTGGCCTTAAGGGCTACGAAAACCAATATCCAGCCCAACTTTCTGGTGGCCAGCAACAGCGAGTGGGGCTTTCTCGCGCCTTGTGTACTGATGCGGAAATCTTATTGATGGATGAGGCGTTTTCGGCGCTCGACCCGTTGATCCGCAGCGAGATGCAAGATCAGCTGATAGAGCTGCAAGAAAAGCTGCACAAAACCATCGTATTCATTACCCATGACTTAGACGAGGCGCTGCGTATTGGCGACCGCATTGCTATTTTAAAAGACGGTGTGTTGGTACAGCAAGGCACCCCTCATGAAATCCTTCTCAATCCCGCGGACGACTATGTCGAAGCGTTTGTTAAAGATGTGAATCGAGCTAGGGCATTAACGGTAGAGACAGTAATGAAACCGCCGCTTTATCGCATCACCGCTGAAACCATTGAAGAAGCCTTGATGCAGATGAAAAGTCTCAAACACGATTACGCTTATCACGTCACCGAAGAGGGGTATCAAGGCCTAGTCACCCAGGAAAGCCTGCAAGATGCGGTAGACGATGTTTCTGTGAGTAACTTCAGTGATGATATTTATGAAGAAGTGCCCGCCGTATTACCAGATGCGGTGATTGAAGAGATCATTCCCGAAACCATGTCGTGTGAATACTCGCTGCCGGTGGTCGATGAAGAGGGTAACCTAAAAGGCGAACTCGAGCGTAGCGCCGTCGCTGATATTTTTGCGGAGGGTGGCGAAGACCCTGCGGAAAAGGAGCTCGAGAAAGCTTCGTAAAGCCGAAGTAAAACTGAACCAGAATTAAGATAAACAAAGGCGTTGCTGATCAGCGCCTTTTTTGTCACTAGGCGAGTTTATGGGGCAATGAGTTTATTGCGCACCAGCCCGCGTCTGACATTTTTACACAGTTTGCCAAAGCGATTGAGCTCATCAAAACCCGGTGAGATCCCACGGTTGATGGTGTGCTCCCAATAGCTCAGTTCGTCATCGACTAATTCCATTAACTTTTTTGGACAGCCTATACAGGAGTTATCAGGTCCACATGAGAACGTCTTTGGATCATATAAGGGAAACTCTTGTTTGACTTGTTCAATGATCTGTCTCATCGCGGTAATGCGGTCAGGTTTTTTCTGCATAGGGAAGCGTTGCTTGGCTATCGTTGGCGGCCATTGTACGGAATTAACAAAGAACTGCCATTGTTGCGAAGTAGTATATTGTTTTGAGTTTTTGTTTATCGCCGTGATCCAATGCAGAGGAATTACTCGACGCTTGTGCTATTGATAACTAAACTTTATAGAACAGTAGGACGCGCGGGAGCAGTAATGGCCCTTAATTTCAGCATAAAAAACATCTGCTTTTTGTCTCTGTTGTTGCTGTGGGCAAGCCCAAGTGTTGCGCTGGATTCACTTAATTATCTTACTGAAGAGTACCCTCCGTATAATTATCGAGAGAATGGTCAGCTAAAAGGAATTTCGGTTGATTTGCTTGTGGCGGCCTCGGCTGCAATGGGCTCCCCGGTAACCAAAAAAGACATTCGCTTACGCCCATGGCCTCGCGGCTATCGATCGGTGCTCCACACCCCGAATACGGTACTATTTGCTATGGCGAGAACGCCGCAACGGGAAACGTTGTTTAAATGGGTTGGCCCAATTGGTGAAACTCGAATTGTGGTGTTAGCAAAAAAGAATCAGCATATTAAAATTAACAGTGGTGATGATTTAGCAAATTACTCTATCGGCGTGATCTTAGATGATGTTGGCGAACAATTGGTGCTCGAAGCGGGTGGTGATATCGAGAAAATTGAACGGGCAACCACCGCGATAGCATTGGCCAAAATGCTTGATTTTGAACGGATTCAATTGTGGGCGTATGAAGAAAACGTCGCGCGCTGGTCAATAGAAAAAGCCGGTATTAATAGCGAGAAGTTTGAAGTGGTTTATGTCCTTCATGAGCTGGCATTATATTACGCCTTTCATCGTGACACGGACGATAAGCTGATTGAAAAGCTGCAAAAAGGTCTCGATAAATTAAAGCAGAACCATCCAAACAATGGCAAAAGCCTCTACGACACCATTCTGATGAAATACCTTCCTAAAGAGTGTTTGTGATCCCCCTCTACATTTGAAAACAATCTTATCAATAGGCAGTAATGCGTTGTCTCACGTTTTTACCAGTGAAGCGTACCAATACACCATTAACCTTTCTAGCATTGTGGTTAATGGTGGTTGTTATTTGTTCTTTAATAACATGTGCTTATATTTACTTTCTGTTGCATTTAATGGTTCAAATCGCGTTTCCCAATGCTTAGAATAGAACCTTTCGATTTAACTGTTAGTATGGCTCTGAGTAGACTTTTGTTAAGCGTAAAACCAAGTGGCAGCTCGCTACTAACCAATATCAAATACGCTAATCGCAGCGCAATTGCGTTTACACAAAATCACGAAGCAAATTAAGGAGACTGAGATGGTTACCATCGCACGAGATCTCAGTAGTAAAAGTAAAACGGAAAAAGTGATGTACTATCTAGGCCTACCATTGGCCATGATGGTATTAATGATGTTCTATTCGATGCCAACCCCCGACGGCATCACTTTTGAAGGCAAGATGTCCTTGGGCATTTTTTTCTTCGCACTGATCTTATGGATCAGTGAATCTTTACCCAACTACGCAACCTCTATGGTGGCGATAGCGTTACTCTCAGTGTTAGGTGGCTGGGCAGAAAAAGACGCGTTAGGCACGCTAGGATACGGTGTTATTTGGCTCATGGTGTCGGCATTTATCATCACCTCCGGAATGGAGAAAAGCGGCCTTGCTAAGCGAATTGCCCTCGCGATCATTACTCGTTTTGGTAAAACGTGGAAATCGATTTTGATGTCTTTAATGGCCGCCAACTTCACCATCGCGTTTATCATTCCTTCGACCACGGCTCGAGCGGCCATGTTACTGCCTATCGTGCTGCTTATTGCTAAGGCCTATAACGTAGAAAACGGCAATAAAAACCTCGGTAAACTGCTGTCGATTCAAGGGCTGCAAGCCAATAACATCTCAACCAGTGCGATTGTGACGGCAACCGCACCGCAAATTCTTGCCATTGGTTTATTAAAAGAGTTTACCGGCTCAGAAGTCTCTTGGGGGGAATGGTTTATTGCCTCTGCTCCAATCGCGGTATTGACCCTAATCGCCTCATTTTTTATTGGCCTAATGCTATTTAGACCCAAAGCGGATGCTCAGGCGGGTGGTGATGAAATTCAAAAAATCCAGCAGCAGTACGATGAGCTTGGCAAGGTAAGCCTGAATGAGAAGAAAGCGGCAGGTATTTTCTTGTTAACCATAGGGTTATGGGCTTCAGATAAGTGGCACATGGACATCTTCGGTTTCCAATTTAGCCTAGTTATGGTCGCAATTATCTCTGCATCGCTGTTCTTTATGCCTTATGTCGGCATCCTCAACTGGAAAGAGGCCAAAATTCCTTGGAACTTGATGGTCTTCGCCGCGGGCGCCTATGCGGCTGGGGTGTCGTTGAGTGAAACTGGGGTGGCGAGCTGGGCTTTAAGTGGCTTGTTCTCGGGCTTAGGCGTTCAACACATGAGCTTTACCATGTTGTATGGCGTCGTGATTGCAATATCGAGTTTCAGTCACTTTGTTTTCACCAGTAAAACCGTTCGTACCATTATTTTGATCCCAACCTTGGTTGGCTTGGCGGAAACCGCGGGCGTATCGCCACTGATGCTTGCGCTTCCAGCAGCCTTTACCATTGCCGATACCATCACGCTACCACCGCACAGTAAAGCCAACTTGGTTTACTACAGTACGGGTTACTTCTCGGTCAACAATCAGCTTTTATACGGCGTGCTGACCTTGATGGCGAAATGGTGCATCTTGTTTGGCGCTTCGTTTACTTGGTTTGCTTATCTTGGCATTACGGCTTAACAGAGAGGGATTTAAGATGAAAAAAGTAATAGCGAAAAGCGCAATTGCCGCCCTTTCTGTCATGGCTTTTAATGTGACAGCAAGTGAGTTTGGTGAAATCGGTACCTATCGAGAAGTGATAACCCCGGTCGAAAAAAACGCCATGATCGAGGTGACGTTAACAGCCACTACCGCTGATGACGCCAAAGTGTACTTACCTGCATACGACGGCGGCAGCATTGCGAGTTATCAAGTGTTAAGTGGTGGTAACTTAGTGAGCGGGCCGCAAGAGGC
>Ga0209272_10000682_pt1 | contig 25429 bp, 23 predicted proteins | sample tdDd002_FD_187125 | JGI IMG/M metagenome (GOLD analysis project Ga0209272, IMG submission 187125) | Marine sediment microbial communities from the Atlantic coast under amendment with organic carbon and nitrate - tdDd00.2 (SPAdes)... | ecosystem: Environmental > Aquatic > Marine > Coastal >... | reverse complement strand
CTGCAGATTTGGAAACACTCAACAGTAACCTTGTAGGTGGCGACCCTTACTCTGGGATTTGCAGCCCAGATCAGTTTTTCTGGTTGCGTCCTTTTGCGCCTGCAAACGGTGCCAAAGCCCACAACACTCCCATTTCCAATGTTTATCATATAGGAGCAAGTACCCATCCCGGACCAGGTTTAGGTGGCACTTCTGGCTACCTGGTTGCCAAAGATTTATTGTAAATACTCTTAACAGTTTCATACGCACTTTTGCCCGACCTCGTCGGGCTTTTTTTTGCTCGCGTTACGCTTTACGAAGACTATCGCTAGGGCTTTCACCATACCTAGCCTTGTACTCTGCACTAAACCTTCCCATATGTGAAAAGCCCCATTTAAGCGCAACACCAGTGACACTTTGTGCTTGTCCACTCAACAATTCCGCTCTAATTTTTCCCATCCTTAAATCACGCAAATATTGCATTGGACTGGTTCCAACAAAGTTTTTGAATCCTGAGTACAAACTCCGACAACTTACACCCGCTATTGCCGCAAGCTGTTCAGATGTGATGCTTTCGTTTAAATGCGCCTCGATATAGTCCTGTACGAAACGGACATGTCTAGGACGAACTGTCGCCTTCTTAATGCTCGAACGGTTGGAATAGTTGTGTTTATGGCAACTGAGTAAGCAAGTCGCAACCAGTTGATCTAATTGAGAAAGGATAAGGTTGTTTTGCTGAGAAACTAAATCAGCGTGTATGCCATAATTAACCAGATAAGGAATGAGCTTTGACCACTCAGTTTTCTCTTTCCAATTGAAACCCAATTCAAATTGGATAGGTTCGTCTATCTGATGCCCCATGACACCAACCAGTGTTCGTTCAACTAATGTACGGGGAATTCTCACCATAAATTGATGAACACCGGGCTTCCAAACCATATTAATTTCATCATCTGGGCTCAATACTGATGCAAGTTCTTGGGAGGAATCAATAGTCTCAATTCCATTGTCTATGGCAGCATGGCCACTCAAAGGCATTTGAACCAAGAAAAAATCTTCTAAGGCGCCGGGTTGAATTTCTACGCTAGTACCATACGTCAATCGACTCAATGACACCTCTCCGAGTTGCAAGAAGTACATTTTTGCATCGAGTTTATGCCTTTCATCAACCACCGTTAGTGAATGGGGCTTCATTACCCTCCCCACCGACTCTTTTACCTCCGCGATACTCCGAGAAGAAAAAAGTAATCGTTCGGGGGTTGCAAGCTGTGCGACGGTTTGACTATTTAGCGCTCCTGTTCCATTTGAGTAATACATCCGGCAACTCCTTCAAGCTTTACTTGTCTTGCCTTTGTGTGACTGCCAAGAAAAGCAATTTCACTCTTTTCCCGCCAGCCTAAGTGATAAGTTTATCACTTATTTATTATTAACACATTATTTACATTTACCGTCAAATTTGTCTTTTCTTCTATCCATTTTGTGCACTTACTATCCGGATTACGTCGTATTTGTTAATAACTTTGTCTCCTTGCCTATTTTCCCAATGACTAACTTCGCGCTTGTTTTCTTTAAATTTCAGGCGAATTCCGCCTCAGATTCCCGTCTTCTTATCCTGTCTCTGCATCGCCTATCCACTCCTGGCTTGAAACTGTTTTAACGGGTTAATCATGCATTGATGTTGGCGCGCTGGTGCTTTTTAGTAATTAGACGAATTAGGTAAAACCACTAGAGGTAATGATGGCTGAGCGATCGTTTGTAAACGAAGTGAAAAAATTACATCTCCAAGAAGGAGAGGTGTTTACTGGTGAAGGGATTCTTGCGGTTACAAAGGCACTGTTGGAGTCAGGCGTTAACTATGTCGCCGGTTATCAGGGCGCGCCAATTTCACATTTAATGGACGTATTAGCAGACGCACAAGATATCCTCACGGACTATGGTATTCGCTTTGAAAACAGTGCCAGTGAAGCAACAGCGGCTGCCACACTTTCAGCCTCGGTCAATTACCCTTTAAGAGGCGCGATCACTTTTAAATCTACGGTTGGTACGAATGTCGCGAGTGACGCGTTAGCCAACCTCGCTTCTGGTGGAGTAAAAGGGGGAGCACTGATCATCGTAGGGGAAGATTATGGTGAAGGCTCTTCCATCATGCAGGAACGCAGCCATGCTTTTGCCATGAAATCCCAGATATGGTTATTGGATCCTAGACCTAACCTCACCTCTATCGTCAACGCGGTTAAAAGTGGCTTCGAACTATCTGAAGCCAGCAATACTCCAGTCATGCTCCAAATTGGTATCCGTTCATGTCACTTACATGGTCAATTTGTTGCGTCAGATAACAAACGCGCTGTCTATTCTCTAAATGATGCGCTCGAAAACCCGCAACGAGACATCGACAGAATTGTTTTACCTCCTGCCAGTTTTTTACATGAACAGGAAAAAATAAATCAACGCTGGCCAGCAGCGACGCGCTTCATCAAAGAAAATCAGCTCAACGAATTCTTTGGTAAAGACAATGAGCATATCGGGATTGTCCTCCAAGGTGGATGCTACAACAACGTTATCCGAGCGCTTGAGAAACTCGGGTTCTCCGATATTTTTGGTGATGTTCAAGTTCCACTCTATGTACTGAACGTGACCTACCCACTTGTTGATGAGGAATTCGAGGAGTTTTGCCGCGACAAAGATGGCATTTTAATCATTGAGCAAGGGCAACCTAACTTCATTGAACAAAACGTCGCGAATATTTTCGCTCAGTACGAAGTGACAACTCAGCTCCACGGCAAAGATTTTCTGCCACAGGCGGGAGAATACAACACTGCAACGCTGATTGATGGCATTTCAACATTTTTCGAAAAGTATGGCCTCATCAAAGAAGAGACATCGAACGAGCAAGACCTCTCAATTCCTGTAATGGAAGTCGTGCCCGAAATAGTAGAAACGTTTGAGCCTGACTCCTCCCCAGAACCACTTGATCAACTAGTACATGCTCGCCCACCCGGTTTTTGTACAGGTTGTCCTGAACGTCCCATATTTACAGCGATAAAGTTACTAGAAAAAGAAATCGGGCCGAGCCATATCAGTGCTGATATTGGTTGCCACCTATTTTCTATTTTACCCCCTTTCAATCTTGGCAATACCACCATGGGGTACGGTCTAGGTGGCGCTGGCGTTTCCGCTTTTCATGCTGAGTCATCAAAACGAGCTATTGCTGTCATGGGTGATGGTGGATTTTGGCATAACGGCCTAACCAGTGGCATCGCCAATTCCGTATTCAACAAAAGTGACCATGTCACAATCGTGGTCGACAATCGATACACAGCAGCAACGGGTGGCCAAGACGTCCTCTCGTCCGTTGCAACAAACGAAACCAGAAGTACTGGCCACGATATAGAAGAAGCGGTCAAAGGTGTTGGCGTTCAGTGGGTTAAATCTGTCGAAAAAACCTATGACCTCAAAAAAATGGTCGGAACATTGCGTGAAGCCTTAACGACCAAGAAATCTGGGCCAAAGGTCTTGATTGCACAGGGCGAATGTATGCTCAACAAACAAAGACGTGAAAAGCGTCAAATTCGCAAAGATATCGCCAAAGGTTTTAGAAGCGTGCGAGAACGTTTTGGCGTAGACCCGGACACCTGTACTGGCGATCGTTCTTGTATTCGACTGTCTGGCTGCCCTTCTCTATCCATTGCACCAAATCCAGATCCTCTCAAAAAAGAGCCCGTCACAACGGTATTAAACAGTTGTGTTGGATGCGGCTTATGCGGAGAAATCTCGCATGCCGCCATCCTATGCCCATCGTTTTACCGTGCTCGAATCATCACAAACCCTTCGAGGCTGGAAGTTTTCGCTCATGGCGTTCAAACAAAAATCATTGGATGGCTACAAAGCCAATATCAACGCAAATTATCTCGCATAGCGAAGTAAAGGGACAATAATAATGAATCCAAACAACCCTATAAAAATAGCCATTTTAGCAATGGGAGGAGAAGGCGGCGGTGTTTTGGCTGACTGGATCGTCAACCTAGGCGAGCGCAACAACTATTACGCACAAACGACGTCCGTACCGGGCGTTGCGCAAAGAACCGGCGCCACCATTTACTATGTCGAGCTGTTCCCCAAAAGCGTCGCAGAACGAAAACAGAAGTCACCTATCTTGGCGTTAATGCCTTTGCCTGGAGATGTGGACATTGTGCTTACATCAGAGTTGATGGAGGCCGGGCGAGCGATTCAACGTGGGTTAGTAAGCAAAGAGCAAACCGTTTTAATAACCTCTACACACCGAGTCTATTCCATCAAAGAAAAGTCTTCGATTGCTGATGGGCGAATCAACAGCCAGTCCATTATCAATCATGCAGAGAAAGCCGCTAAACACCTAGTACATTTTGATATGGCCCAAGTCGCTTCAAATAATCAAAGTGTTATTAGTTCAGTGCTGTTTGGTGCGCTATCAGAGACAGGCGTATTGCCTTTCAGTCGAGCTCAATTCGAAGATACCATCAAACAAGGCGGTGTCGGGGTTAAAGAAAGCCTAAACGCATTTCAAGAATCCTGCCGGATTACCGCTCTAATGCATCAAGATAAAAAAGACAGCGATGCAACGGACGCAGCGGCGACTAGCTCCGATTCAGAAGAGTCACACCCGTTAAGTCAGGGTTTCCCGGCGCAGTGTCAGCCAACCATTAATCAAGCTATCTATCGCCTGATGGATTACCAAGATAGATCTTACGCAGAAGAGTACATCCAACATCTACGCAGTTTGTCGTTTTCAGATGAGCCTGAATTGTTAGAAGTTGTCGCTCGCCATCTCGCGTTGTGGATGAGTTACGAAGATGTCATACGCGTTGCCGACTTAAAGGTAAGGAACACAAGATTTCAGCGAGTACAAAAAGAAGTCGGTGTGCAGCAGCATCAACTTCTTCATATCCACGAATTTCTGCATCCGGGGTTGGATGAGATCTGCGAACTGCTTCCATATCGACTTGGAAACTGGATAAAAGGCTCTCGCTTGATTTCAAGCTTCATTCAAAAACTCACTAAAAACGGAAAGATTGTTCGAACGACGTCACTATCCGGTTTTTTCCTTATGTATTTGTTGGCCAACTGGAAAATCGTCCGCAGATCAACGCAGCGCCATCGTTCAGAAACCTCTGAAATTTCGCGTTGGCTACAAAAAATCGAATCAACATCCAAACAAAACCCCGCTATCGCGCACGAGATCACTTTATGCCAGCAGCTCGTGAAAGGTTACGGCGAAACGCACAAACAAGGTTTTCAAAAATACTCGACGCTAATGAGAGTTGTTGACTCATATCCAGACCTAGTCACTCCCTATCTGCTCAAAGAATTAAGAGAAGCGGCATTAGCTGATGACCAGGGAAGCTTGCTCTCTGAGCGTCTTTCTCATTACGAATTTGCCTAAATACAGGATAAATGGAGGACAAATGAAAAACATATTTACGTTGCCCTATCGAATACGGTTCTCAGATTGCGACCCTGCCGGCATTGTGTTCTATCCGCAATATTTTGTGATGTTCAATGACTTACTAGAAGCATGGGTCGATTCCATCCTGGACGGCGGTTTCGCCCATTACATTGGCCAATCCCGCTTTGGGCTACCTGTTGTCAACCTGCAGGCCGATTTCAAAGCAATCAGCAGAATGGGTGATGACGTTTACCTTCAACTCGAAGTTGAGCGAGTCGGTGATAAGTCACTTGGGCTTACCTACAGATGTGTTGATGCTTCTGACCAGCTAAGAATGGAAGCGCGTCAGACCTTAGTAACCACATCATTAGTGACGCACAAAGCCGTACCTATTCCTACAGAGTTAAAAACGGCGATCCGCAACTTCTGTAACCCTACCCAATTACAAGTACAAAGGAGTGAAACATGAATATCGTATGTATCGGTGGCGGTCCAGCCGGTCTCTATTTTGGCTTATTGATGAAACTGGAAAACCCTGATAACCGTGTTGTCGTAATTGAACGAAACCGTCCTTATGACACATTTGGATGGGGCGTTGTTTTTTCTGACGCCACTCTTCAAAACCTTCGTGAAGCAGACCCTGTATCAGCAAAGATCATTGAATCAGAGTTCAGTCATTGGGATGACATTGATATCCATATCAAAGATGAAGTCATTCGTAGTACCGGACACGGATTTATCGGGATTGGTAGGAAACGCCTTTTAAATATTCTTCAACAGCGATGCGAAGACCTCGGAGTTGAGCTGGTTTTTGAAACCAATGTTGAAGACGAACAAGAAATAGCTCGTCAGTATCAAGCCGACCTGATTATCGCGTCAGACGGCATCAATAGCGCTATTAGAACCAAATACGCAGAACAATTTAAGCCAGATATCGATACACGTAAATGTCGCTTTGTATGGCTTGGCACCGAGAAAATCTTTGATGCCTTTAGTTTTCTGTTTGCTGAAACGGAACATGGCTGGTTTCAAGTTCATGCCTATCAATTCGAAGAAGGCCTTTCCACATTTATTGTCGAGACAACCAACGATACATGGGAAAAGGCAGGTATCGAATCGATGAGCCAAGAAGAAGGGATCGCTTACTGTGAAAAGATCTTCGCTCCTTGGTTAGATGGACACAAGCTCATTTCCAACGCCAGTCACCTTAGAGGTTCAGCCATTTGGATTCAATTTCCCCGCGTTATCTGTGGTGACTGGGTTCACTGGATTACCGACAATGAAAAAACAGATAAACGCATTCCGGTCGTACTAATGGGAGATGCCGCACATACTGCGCACTACTCGATCGGCTCCGGAACTAAGCTCGCTTTCGAAGACGCCATTGACCTAGTAAATAGCCTGAGAAAACACAACAACCAGCTAGAGCCAGGCTTAGAAGACTACAAAAAAGTTCGTAGCGTTGAAGTCCTCAAAATTCAGAATTCTGCGAGAAACTCGACAGAGTGGTTCGAGAATGTCTCCCGTTATGCACACATGGAGCCAGAACAATTTGCGTATTCCTTGTTGACCCGTTCCCAACGTATCACGCACGAAAACCTGAACCTAAGAGACCCAGATTGGATTTCCAAGTATGAAAAGTGGTTTGCTAATAATCAGGAAAAGCAGCAAGACGTTAAACAAACTGTACCACTCTATACACCGATTTCTTTCCGAGCAGTGACGCTTGCTAACCGCGTTGTTGCCTCTCCGACCCTTCTATATTCTGCAAATGAAGGCGTTCCCAATGACATGCACAAAGTCCACTTAGGCGCCAAGGCTCTTGGCAGTGTTGGACTTGTCATGACTGAAATGGTCGCCGTCAGTGAAAATGCGAGAGTCACAGATGGTTGTGTTGGAATTTGGAATGAACAACAGCAGGAGAAATGGGCAGAAATTACCGATTTCATCCATAACCAAACCTCATCGGCAGTGGGTATCCAGCTAGGGCATGCCGGCCGACGTGGTTCAACCCAATTGGGTTGGGAAAAACCTAATCACCCTAAAGAGAGTCAGAACTGGCCTATTTTGTCTGCATCAGCCATTCCTTATGTTGAAGGTCAGAGTAAGACTCCTCACGAAATGACAGAAGCTGAGATGGATACTGTCATCAAAGACTTTGTTGCCGCCACACGTAAAGCCAATGAAGCAGGATTTGACTGGTTGGAATTACAAGCAGCCCAAGGTTACTTGCTATCAAGCTTCATATCCCCTCTAACCAACAAAAGACAAGATAAGTATGGTGGCTCCCTCCAGAACCGAATGCGCTTCCCTCTGGAAGTATTCATTGCGATACGAAATGAATGGCCAGCCGACAAACCCATCGCAGTCCGTATATCCGCGACTGACTGGGTAGAAGGCGGCACGACTGTCGATGAAGGCATCGAAATATCCCGACTTTTCTATCAAGCCAGTGCAGATATGGTGGTGGTTTCAACCGGTGAGGTCTCTCCCGATGAGAAGCCTGTATTTGGGCGTATGTACCAAACACCAATGTCAGATCGCATTCGCAACGAAGGCAATGTTCCTACCATGGCCGTTGGCAATATTACCGATGCCGATCAAGTCAACAGCATCATCGCTTCGGGTCGCGCCGATCTCTGTGCTATCGCACGCCCTTTGATGCTCAACCCTGCTTGGTTGATTGAAGAAAGTATCCGAATGGGATGGACGACACCAGTACCAACCCCTTATCAAGCGGCTTTGCCTCCAAAGCTAACCCACCAATAAACAAGGAGAACCATCATGACGACTGAAAGCTATGACGACTACAAAGAGGATGTTATTGGTAGAGCAAACGTCGCTGATACCCCAGAACTTGTTTCCTACTATAAAGAACTGGAATCACTTGAAACAGGAGCACTCTGGACCGTAGCAAACAAAATAGAACCTTGGGAGCCAAAATCCGAATCCGTTCCGGTTTTATGGCCCTATGAACAATTACGCGAAAAAGTCCTGAAATCTGTCGACTTAGTCACCCCAGAACAAGCGGGCAGACGAGTGGTATATCTCAATAACCCTGGGCGACGAGATGTCGCAGCAGCCGTCGGTTGGTTGTATTCCGGGTTGCAGGTTATGTTTCCCGGGGAAGCGGCCAGTGCTCATGCGCACTCCTCTTCGGCCCTTCGCTTCATCATGGAAGGCAGCGGTGCATACACCATTGTAAACGGTCAGAAAATGCTACTGGGCGCGAACGATTTTGTTATTACCCCAAATGGAACATGGCACGAACACGGCGTTGAAGAAGGCGGTACACCCTGCATTTGGCAAGATGGCCTAGATATTCCGCTAGTTAACGCATTTGAAGCGGGGTTTTATGAAGTGCATCCCGATCTGAATCAGGCCATTACTCAACCTGTCGATAACTGCCTTGGTCTATGGGGTGGACGAGCCTTACGTCCACAGAATGTAGAGTGGCAGAAGCCATACTCGCCATTATTCAAGTATCAATGGGATGCAACATACGAAGCATTGCAGAAAATGGCCTCTGTCTCTGAGGGAAATCCTTACGACGATATTCTCATGCACTACACCAACCCAGTGACTGGCGGTCATGTAATGAAAACCATGGGCGCAAGTATGCAGTTGCTCCGCCCTGGTTTTAAAGGGAAAGCACACCGTCATACCGGTAGCTATATCTATCATGTCGCGAAAGGTAAAGGCTATTCAATTATCAATGGCCAACGCTTTGACTGGAAAGAAAGAGATATTTTCTGTGTCCCTTCTTGGGCATTCCACGAACACGTAAACGCTTCAGATACCGAAGACGCTTGCTTGTTCTGCTTCAATGACCTTCCAGCGATCGAAGCTCTAGGGCTTTACCGAGAAGAAGCACTTGTAGACAACGACGGCAATCAACCCCAATAAGTTCAACTACCCGTATTTAACAAGGAGACCATAATGCGTCTAGTAACATACAGACCAACTATTCTATCTGAAGCACGGTTAGGTGCTATTGTCGAAAACAATGTCATCGATCTCGAAAAACTGGGGCAACACTGCAATGTAGACTTGCCAGACAATATGCTTTCTTTTATCGACATGGGGCCGAATGCCATCAAAGTTGCCAGCCAACTGCTGACTGAGCATTCAAAGTGTTGGCCTACGGACACCTGTTTACCTTTAAGCAATGTTAAATTGCTCGCGCCAATCCCACAGCCGAGAAAAAACATCTTCGGCATCGGTCTGAACTACGTCGAGCATGTTGCAGAATCAAGCAGAACCTTAGATACCGATAAAGCGTTACCTGAGAAACCTGTTATTTTCTCAAAACCACCGACAACGGTAATCGGCCCAGGAGATGCTATAGAGCACAATGCTCAGATAACCAAACAACTCGATTGGGAAGTCGAACTGGCGGTTATTGTCGGCACACGAGCTAAGCGTGTCTCCAAAGAGAGCTCTTTAGACTACGTCTTCGGGTATAGCTTAATGATAGACATGAGCGCGAGGGATTGCCGCCGTGCTGGTCAGTGGATTTACTCAAAAGGTCAAGACACATACGCGCCATTCGGGCCTTGTATCGTCACAGCCGACGAGATTACTGACCCACAAAACCTAAATCTGAGCCTTACTGTCAATGGCGTCACGAAGCAGAGCTCAAATACTCAACACATGTTGTTCAACGTTGCAGATCTTATCCACGATATCAGCCAAGGGATCACGCTTGAACCCGGAGATATTATCGCTTCTGGCACACCAGAAGGTGTCGGTGCAGGCAGAGAGCCTCAAGAATGGCTCTGGCCCGGAGATGTCGTCGAAGCGCAGGTGGAAAACATCGGCTCACTTCGCCATCCCGTGGTATCTGTCTGATAAGGGGGCAACATGCCAGCATTATCTTTTAACACATTTAAAGCAGCGGCTGTGCAAACAGCCCCTGTCTTTCTCGACCCAGATGCCACTGTCGACAAAGTCTGCAGCATCATAGAAGAAGCGGCAGGTGAAGGCGCGAAGTTGATCGTTTTTCCTGAAGTGTTCATTCCAGGTTACCCCTATTGGAACTGGATCATGACACCTCCGGAAGGCAGTCCTTGGTTTGAAAAACTCTGTAAAAGCGCGATAGAACTCCCCGGGCCAGAAATTGACAAAATCGCCAAAGCCGCAGCTCGCTTTGAAGTGATTGTCATTATAGGTGTCAATGAACGCAGTACAGTCAGCATTGGCACCCTATACAATACGACGGTCACTATCGATGACAGCGGTACGATAATAGGAAAACACAGAAAGCTTGTTCCTACATGGGCAGAGAAGCTGACTTGGGCTCCTGGGGATGGCTCGCAACTGAAGGTGCATAAAACATCTGTAGGCCCAATTGGAGCGTTGGCTTGCGGGGAAAACACCAATACTTTGGCGCGTTTCTCTCTTCTTGCACAAGGAGAAATGATTCACGTTGCTAACTACATATCACTGCCTGTGGCGCCAAAAGACTATGACATGGCTGAAGCGATCAAACTCAGGTCTTCAGCCCATTCATTTGAAGGCAAGGTCTTTACTATCGTCTCCTGTTCAACTATTTCACAAGAAATGATTGATGCCTTTAAAGAAAGTCATCCAGAGTCTGAGAGTTTATTGTCTCGAAAAAACAGCGCTTTCAGCGGCTTCATCGGGCCAGATGGACGAGTGATTGGTGAACCTCTTATCGATGAAGAAGGCATTGTCTACGCAGAGATAGACATCAATAAGTGTATTCAACCTCGCCAAATGCACGATATTACCGGTCATTATAATCGATTTGACATATTTGACCTTCGCGTCAACCAACAACCACAAGCGTGTGCGACATTCAACAAAGGAGCAGAGCTCCCTTCTAGCTCAGAGAATGCAACCTCATTTGATAAGTGGGAACTCAATCAGGAGAACGAATAATGACCATCGAGAAACGTTACCGCATTGGCCAAATAGTTCCTTCTTCCAATATAACCATGGAAACAGAAGTGCCCGCGGTTTTTAGAGCAAGAGAAAATTTCCACCCTGAGAAATTCACCTTTCATTCCTCTCGAATGAGAATGAAAAAAGTCAGCAAAGAGGAACTTGAAAAAATGGACAGTGACAGCCTTCGTTGTGCTTTAGAACTGTCCGATGCACGAGTAGATGTTATGGGGTACGCATGCCTTGTAGCAATCATGAGTATGGGAAACGGTTATCACCGGACATCAGAAGAAAGGCTTAAAAACGTCGCTTTAGATAATGGCGCATCGACTCCCATCATAACGAGTGCTGGTGCTTTGGTTGAAGGGCTTCATGCACTTGGCGCGAAAAAGATTTCACTGCTCGCCCCATATATGAAACCACTAACCAAACTGGTCATCGATTATATTGAAAATGAAGGCATTGAAGTGGTTGATAGCATCTCTCTTGAAATCTCAGATAACCTTGAGGTTGGTTCGCAAGACCCGTTAGCACCTGTCGAGATCACCAAAAAATTAAACATCTCGGGAGTCGATGCTGTGGTCGCATCCGCGTGTGTACAAATGCCCTCTCTCCCGTCCATTCAAATCATCGAAGACCGAATTGGAATACCCGTATTATCCTCATCAGTAGCCACATCTTACAAAATGATGAAAGCACTTGGGCTAAGTACCCATGTCCCCGGTTATGGTGCTCTGTTGTCAGGTAAATATTAACCTTTTCAGCACCTTGATAAGCGGGAGCCCCCCTCTCCCGCTTATCCACCATATAAGTAGCAAAAGTCACTCCAATTGGCAGAAAGTGGATAACGACTGCACTTTTTGGATAGCACAATCATCAAATAAAGCGAAATATTAAAAGTATGTTAATTCACCTTGGATCGTTTTGTTTATAAAAGTCATCGCGTCTGCAAGAAGTTTGGTGGGAGACTCACTGTTGAATAAGTCCCCAAAACCATTGGGTCATGTAGTTGTATATCTGGTTTTGCAATACCCTTGTGGAGGTTGAAATGAGCTCTGGTAATGATTTTTCCAAATTCAATCTTTCCGATTTCAAAAATAAACTCACTCTTTCCAAGCGTCTGCTTTTTACATCCAACAACCTTTTAGAAGCTCAATCCAGTGTGGGTCGTGTAATGACACCGCACGAACTTCATATCACCAATGACTTCCACCGTCTTGATGCCAACATGCACTATCTGCCCTTTGATGATATTTCATTGTATCGCCTACGGTATGGATCTAGTGTCTCTATTCACATCCCTAGCATCCAAGACTATTACTGTGTTCAAATTCCCCTTAGTGGACGTGCGCATGTTGTCAATGGGAACGACCAAACTGAGTCCAATATACAACTTGCGTCGGTGTTAAACCCTCATGTCCCAACGGATATGACATGGGACTACGATAACGATCAATTCATGATCCGAATCTCACGATCTCTTATGGAGCGAACCGCTATTGGCATATTAGGGCATGATATTGATGAGCCCTTGATGTTTGACGTTGGCTTTCATTGGCAACAGAGCCCAGAGTGGTTTTGTGTACTGTCTTATTTGGTTGATTACTACTCACAATCAAACCCTTCGCTAACGAATAATCGTCTTATTATCAGTCAAATAAACCAATTGGTTGCAACAACCTTATTCAGCAGCCATCATCACTCTTATATGAACAGGTCGAATAAGCAGCGTACATCTATTCGTCCCCGTCACATCAAGCGAGCACAAGATTACCTAGAAGCGCATGCGCATGAATCCATTACCGTTGAGTTTCTTGCTAGTCTTTGTGGAGTGAGTGTTAGGAGTCTCTATACCGGTTTTCGCGATTTTGTCGGTGTTACGCCGATGCAATATCTTCGAAATCTGCGTCTAGACAGGATACGGACAGAGTTGCTTACAAGCGAAGCGAAAAGCGTCACGTCTGTAGCAATGCGTTGGGGATTTTCCCATATGGGACGATTCAGTGCAGAATACAAACGTCGTTTTGGTGAGTCGCCTAGTCAAAGTTTTCGCAGGCGATAACCGCCACAATGGATAATTAATGCAAACCATTGTGACGAGCAGAAACAAGCTAAATACGCAGAACTATGTACTTTGGTTAAGCTTTCTTCACAAACATAGCCGTCACCATCATCTCTCCGGCGCCATCGACTTTACAATCCAGTTGATGATCTTTGCCTTCTACAATGCGTCTAACGACCGCTTTGGTACCAATTTTTAACACCAAAGAGCTGCCTTTCACTTTAAGATCTTTTGCTAACGTCACTTTGTCGCCTTCTTCCAGCAAGGTGCCATTCGCATCCTTTACAGTGAAGCGGTTTTCTAACTCTTCAACCGGATTCCACTCGTACGCGCATTCTGGGCACACTAAGTGATTTTGGTCTGGGTAAACATATTCAGATTGGCAATTTGGGCATGGTGGGTGCGACATAACTAACTACTTTTTATTGTGGATTTGAACGATATATACCCGCAACACTTTACGAGTTCGATAATAATTAGGGTATTGTTAAGCAAAGTGATGGAGAAATTCAAGTCAAGGCTAAGATATCGATACTTTGCCTTTAATGTGCGGGTTTTCCACAGTGACTTCTAAATTGACGATAGTATCAAGCTGCACCAGTTGCTTACTTTCGTTTACCTGAATTTTGATACACTCTTGACGTTCTTGATTGCGAGCCGTGTCCAACGCAGTACCCTCAAAAACTTCTCCAGATTGAAGTTGCAACCTCACCGGGTATCGGTATAAACAGACGATTTCAATATAATCGTAATTACTACAGCTGATCATGATGTTTCCCTCGCGTCACGAATTCACAAGCCACATTGTTACTGTCAACTTCGTAGAATTACAACCTGTTTAACGATAAGAAACAAAAAACCGCCCAGAGGCGGTTTTTATCAAGCACAACACTTCTTATATTTTTTGCCACTACCACATGAGCATGGGTCGTTACGATTTGGCGTTTTTTCGAACGTCATCGTTTTTGGCTTATTAAGCAGTGTCTCTAATTCGAGCGTGTTCTCTTCTTTTTTCGCATCCATCACGATATCAACAACGATTGAATGCTCTTTTGCTAATGCTTCAATCTCTGCTTTACGCGCTTCGGTGTTCACAACAACAGAAATCGGCGCTTCTTCCGTTCCTGCTTTTACGTCACGATTTACGTTGTAACCAGATAGAACGTGGTTTTGTCGAGTTTCAATTCGACCTTTAAAAAACAATTTAGACATGGATGACTCATCAACAATTAGAGTGACGTAACAGAGCGGCGATTATACGCATATCTTAGGTTTGATAAAGCTCTGCTTTGGTTTATTTAAGAAACGCTATACAACCTTGCAATATGACCAAATTGACAATGTCGATGAAGAAAGCGCCAACGATAGGCACGACCATAAATGCCTGAGGCGACGGTCCATGACGATTCACAATCGAACCCATATTCATGACAGCCGTGGGCGTTGCGCCTAAACCAAAGCCGCAATGCCCGCTCGCAATGACTGCCGCATCATAGTTGCTCCCCATAACTCTAAATGTCACGTAATAGCTGAACATCGCCAATATAATCGACTGAACCAGCAGAATAACTAGGAATGGGATGGCTAAGTCGAAGATGTTCCACAACTTAAGACTCATTAGTGCCATTGCTAGGAATAGTGATAGTGAAACCGTACCAAGAATATCCACCGTTTCGATATCTAGCTTACGCACTTTCGTTACCTCTAACAGGTTGGTAATTACAACCCCAATAAAGAGTGCGTAAACAAAGTCAGGAATCATTAGCCATTTAATGCCAAAAGTACTCACCCACTCGCCTAAATAACTCGCGCCAGTGACACAAAGTAAAATCAGAGACAGACCTTCGACGACTTTTTTCGCCGTGACACGGTCTTCTTCGTGTTCGTTATAGGTCACTAATTCAGGGAACTCTTGATGGCTTTGATTACTGCGTCCGTAAGAGGACTCCAAACCTAGCTTTTCTATCAAACGCTGCGCGACTGGGCTTCCTATAATGCCACCAGCAACCAAACCAAACGTGGCAGATGCCATCGCGATCTCAAGCACATTGTTTAATCCGTACTGCTCTTGAAAAGTTTGTGACCAAGCTGCGCCTGTCCCATGACCTCCAGATAACGTAATCGAACCTGCAATCAAGCCCATTAACGGATCCAGCCCAAGCATACTCGCCAGCGACACACCCACTCCGTTTTGGATCAAGATATAGACTGAAGCAACCGCAAGAAAGATAAATACCTTAGCCCCACCTTTGATGAGTTGCGTATAGTTGGCCGCTAACCCCACCGTAGCAAAGAACATCAGCATAAACGTGTTTTGCAACGGTAAGTCGAACACAAGATCAATGCCTTTAAAGTGCATAACGGTAATAGAAAACGCGACAACTAAACCGCCAACGATCGGTTCAGGAATATTGAATCGCTTCAGTATTGGAAGTTTCGCATTGATAAATTGACCAAGAAACAACACACAAATTGCCACTAAAAAAGATTCTTGTGGACCAACGGAGATAACCTGATTCATAACATCCTCTTACTACTTTCTGCCTGTAATAACGGTGCAGAAGATATGTTGATGGATCAGGTTGCCTTTTGAAGCCCTCTTTGACTAGCATCCAAAAAGCTTAGATTCTTACCAATTAAGAATTAATGATAATTAACACTGCCTTATTTCTTACATCCTGAGAAATATGGATTGAGCACCTACAACCGAGTAACAAAAAAGCCAAACTCTTTCGAGCTTGGCTTAATATTCAATCTAGTCGTTTGAGACAATCAGCGACGGTTATAGCGTCCTTTCGAAGATCTCGCTTTATAGGCAGAGGCCGCTTTCGCTTGAGAGGCAAGAATAGACTCTACCGTTAGCTCCATCGGCTCACGCGGTTTCAGACCGTGTGGAAAAGTACGAGCGCGTGGCGGTAAGTTATATTCTTCTTCTGACGCTTTTGGCATACGCTTAAAACGATATAAATAGAAGTTCTCTACTTTCTCTCTCGCCCACTCGGTTTTCTTTAGGTATTTCACACTACTCGCGATGGTCGGCTTCGTATTGAAGCAGTTCATACGCATAGCTGCATCCAGAATCTCCCAGCCATAATGATCGACAAGCTGTTTCAACATGTCTTCCATTTTTAAACCATGCAATGGGTTGTTCTGCTGCAATTCAATTCTTTCTTGATCTGACATCATATCTTCAGTCCTGAAGTCTTCGTTTTCTATCGTGATTCTAACGCGGCCAACTAAGCCGCGTTAAGCACTTTTTTCTGGTGGTCGAGGTACTCTTCAAAAGTACCTTGGAAGTTGATCAGCTCGTTGTCTTTTACATCAATGATAGAGGTCGCTAGCGAAGAGACAAATTCTCTATCATGGCTCACGAAGATCAATGTACCTTGATAATTCTTTAACGCACTGTTAAGCGCTTCAATCGCTTCCATATCCATGTGGTTAGTTGGTTCGTCCATCACCAACACATTGATGTCTTGCATCATCAATTTGCCAAATAGTAAGCGGTTCTTTTCGCCACCTGAGCAATTTCGTGCTTTTTTGTTTGCGTCATCAGCGGTAAACAAAAGGCGACCTAAGATACCACGTACCATAAGGTCATCATGCTTTGCCGTACGCCACTGAGAGATCCAATCAAAAATAGACAAATCATTATCAAAATCCGCACTACTGTCTTGAGGGCAGTAGCCGATTGAGGCATTTTCTGACCACTTCACAACACCTTGGGTTTGCTCTAGTTCTTTAACCAAGCAGCGTAAGAGTGTTGTCTTACCGACACCGTTTTCGCCAATAACCGCTAAACGACTACCCGCTTCCAACAGTAAATTGCCATTTTTAAACAGTAATTCGCCATCGAAGCCATGACCAAGATCTTGTAGCTCTAATGCTAGGCGGTGAAGTTTTTTACCTTCACCAAAGTCAATCGATGGACTGATTCGGCTGCTTGATTTCACTTCATCGAGCTTGATTTTATCCATCTTCTTCGCACGAGAACTCGCCTGTTTCGCCTTAGATGCATTCGCACCGAATCGGTTTACGAACTCTTGAAGTTCATTGATTTCAGCCGTTTTTTTCGCGTTTGACGCAAGCAATTGCTCACGACGCAAACCAGAAGCTTCCAAAAAGTACTCGTAGTTACCTGGGTAAATACGCAACTCTCCATAATCGATATCCGCCATGTGTGTACACACAGAGTTTAGGAAGTGACGATCGTGAGAAATGATGATCATGGTGCATTTACGCTGATTCAACTCTTCTGCTAGCCAGTTGATCGTGTGAATGTCCAAGTTGTTGGTTGGTTCATCAAGCAATAAGATATCGGGATTAGCAAATAGCGCTTGTGCCAGCAACACACGTAGCTTCCAACCAGGTGCCACTTGCTGCATTAGACCAAAATGCAATGTTTCTTCGATGCCTGCTTGGATCAAAATATCACCGGCGCGAGCTTCAGCGGTATAACCATCCATTTCGGCAAACTCACTTTCAAGCTCAGCGACTTTCATGCCGTCTTCTTCACTCATTTCAGGTAATGAGTAAATACGATCACGCTCTTGCTTCACTTCCCAGAGTTTACGATCACCCATAATCACGGTATCGATAACTGTGTATTGTTCAAATGCAAATTGATCTTGGCTTAACACCCCTAGCTTAAGACCAGGAGTCATTGAGACATTGCCTGAGCTTGGAACCAATGCTCCACTCAGGATCTTCATGAAGGTAGATTTACCACAGCCATTAGCGCCGATAAGGCCGTAACGGTTACCGTTGCCGAATTTCGCTGAAATATTTTCAAATAATGGCTCAGCGCCAAACTGCATGGTGATATTAGCTGTACTTATGATAGCGATGCCCTCGAAAGTAAATATCTTTTAATAACAAGCTCTTAGTTCACTTTCGAGTTACTGTTAAAAAAGGACAGGTTGAATGAGGGCGCTATTCTAGCGGATTCGAGCATTAGGTGATATAGATCACGTAAATAATATCAACTCGATTTTGGAAGATTCCAGTCTTGTTTTAATACGGCAAGGACAACGGTATCCCACCATTGCTGCTTAAAGAAACGATGTTGACGAAAATGCGCTTCTTTCTGCATTCCCAAAGATTGGCATAATTTGATTGCTGCGCGGTTATTCGCGATGGTTTCCGCATACATCCTATGAACGTTAAGGTGTTCAAAGCCGTATTGCATAAGCGCTTGTGCCGCCTCGACCATCAAACCACTACCTTGAAAGCTTCGGGAAAGACCACACCCTATTGACGCCTGACGGTCTGATTCCAAACGCAAGCAGACAGTACCAATAAACTGACCACTTTGCTTGTGTTCGATAGCAAGCTGGTAGGATTGACGCGGTTGCTCTAAAGACTGTTCAATGAACAGATGAGTAAGATGGCGATATTTTTCTGGATCACAATCTGATTCGTCATAAAACCGCTGATACTTTGCGTCTTGAGAAATAGCAACAAATGCCTCTTCATCATCAATCCGCATATCGCGCAGTATTAAATGCGCTGTTTCTAGTTTAAACAAATGCCATCCTTACTCTCTCATCCTAACGCTTTCTATTCTTGATTGCGTTTCATGTTTGCTTGCTCTTTTTCGTGCTTGTAGCCCATTGTGCGGATATGTTCACCATGAATGGTGTTCTTCATCAACTCCCAAAGAGCAGCTAAAAAACGCTTATGTGCTTCGTGGTGACGGATATATTCCATATGGATAAAAACATAGACCGCAAGAAAAACCACCACGGCAATTGTCACGCCGTATGCTTCATACAAACTAATTAAGTTCATGATAACCTCAAATTTTTAAAATAAACAATAACTGTATTTACAAGATGAAAATCGCTCACTATGGAAATCGTTGACCTTAATCACTCACCAAAGAGTTAATCCACTTACGACTTCTAAAACGGTGGATACAAGCAAACCATTTAAACAACGTCTCAAGGAAAAACATCGCAAATACCCACTCTGGTGCGAGCCCTAATATCAACCCGCCAATGGCTGCCAAAGGAATACCGAAGCCCCATTGCGTAAACAAATCTTGGTAGAGGCAAAACTTCACATCGCCTCCGGCTCTAAGTACCCCTACCACCATGGTTGTGGGTAACGAACGTAGAACAATGCCAAAACAAACAATGGTATAGAAGGTGTCTGCAAGCGCCCTTGCCTCTTCAGATAAGGCGGTAAACATTCCAAGAACCCAAGCCTTAGATAGATACAAGGTGATAGCAACGATAACCGTGATAATGAACGCCAAAAGAGTAAAAGCCATCGCATGCTTATAGGCGAGATTCGGGTTATTGGCTCCTAAATGATTTCCAACGATAACGGAAGAAGCATTCGCAATCCCGACTAAAAAGCTCAGTGAAAATGCTTCAATAGGCGTCATTACCGCGAGAACCACAAGCCCTAGGTCACTGCTCTTACCCATAATGGCGGTATAGGTAAATAGCCCGCCAGCCCATAATAGAAAGTTGGTCGTCGTTGGAATGGCTAAGCGAACAAATTGGGCCGCATGTTTAAATCGCATTGCTTCTCGAATAACACTGCGGTTGAATCGCAATGAGTGCTTACGTACCTGTAAGTACAACAACGTAAGAGTGACTTCGATAACGCTGCTAAGTACAGTTGCCAGTGCCGCACCTTTTAAACCCAGTTCCGGAGCGCCCAAACGGCCAAATATGAATACCCAGTTAAAGAAAATATTTAGAACTATCCCAATACCACTCAGCCAAGTACTGACTGAGGCTTGATGCATTGAGCGCAGGCCAGCGGCAACGCTACCCGAAAAGGCCACACAAAATAGACTCAAACCAGCAATCTGAAGGTAATCATGACCAAGAGACTGGACGACATACAGTTGACTCGACAAACCGACAATATTGGCGCCAAACAGCCAGAATCCCAACACCGGAATTAAAGCGGCGAGACTCGCCATAATCCATGTCAACGCGACACTTCGAGTCACACCAAAATTATCTCTGGCTCCAAAGTACTGAGCCGCTAAAATCGCGCCCCCGGTTGTCACACCAGACAAGAGAATCGTCGCAACAAATAAAGCTCTTCCTGCGACACCCACCGCTGCAATATCGTGTTCACTCAGTTGACCAATCATGATCAAGTCAACTAACCCTTTACTAGAAAATAAAATTGTTTGCAGCGTAACTGGAATAGCGATCGTCAATATACTTTTAAGAAGCGCTTGATCAAACAGGCGAACAGAGTGACTTTCAGGGCTTTGAGCACTAGCTTTCATGGGAATTGGCATTGAGTTGGGTAATGAAAGAATTATGAAATATACACCACCCACTCAGAAGTCACTTATGTGCGTAAAATACGTTCAAGTGACTGTCATTGTTGAAAAGACATTTAAGGAATCAATACCCTTAATCGGCCATAAGACGCTCTACCCATTGCGCCCGCCATTCTGGTGCTGGGTAGTTGTCTGGCCAAAACTCGACCTGTTTCACTATAAGACCGCCTTTAACGGTAGAGAAAGTAATCACTCTGTCCTGCCTGTTGCCATCAGTCACTGAAACATCTGTCACGACTTGTTTTCCCTCAGCGACAATCGAGTTGATGGTAAATCGCCACAAACCATCCGCAGGATAAGCAGAGTTTAGAGCTGCGAAGTTACCTCTTCCCCGAATGACTTCTGAGGATTGGGGCCAGATACCTTCATAACTCTCATCTAACCACTCGCTAGCTGCATAAAAGTCATTGCTTTCCATCGCTTGCCAAAATGACAATACCGTCTGTTTTGCGTCCATACTCACCTCTCTTATGCCATCAATTGGTTACGGTAGTTATTCGGCAAAGACTATCACATTTGTATTCGATATTTGGCTTTCTTTAAGACACATATTGCACGGAAACACAAACCATCAAAATAAAACATTTTGTTAACACTGCTATTATTTGCAATTCGTATATTTGCGAGCCATTTCAAGTAAAGAGCGAACACCAAAACACAATAAAGTATACCGTACACTTGATAATTGACTTTTCATCATGCATCCTTTCAATAAGAAACTCATTTCAAGACACTTCATATCTTCATTATTTTTTTTGATTTAAATCAATTTGTTAGGAAACCCTCATGCTAAACAAGCTCACGATTAAACATAAGCTTGCACTACCCATTGTTTTACTCGCAGTTATTATTGCGATCATCACGCTGGTTAACGTACTGCAAGCCAATCAGCAAGAATCTCTCAACAATCAATTGAATAATGACGTTCAACCGGTCATGGATAGTTTGGAAGATGGTTATCGCGACCTCTATCAAGTTATCACCGCCGCTCAAGGGCTCATGCTTGCAAAAACACAGCAAGATATTGAATACAATATCGCAGAATTCAAAGATAACGCTTACAAAGCAGAGCCGAGGTTAACCAAGGCGAAAGAGCTAATTGCAAAGGGCTACCTACCGCAAAGCCAACAGCAAAAAGTCGACGTATTAGTCAAGGCAACTCGAACTTGGGTGCAACTGTATGAACCAATGTTTGCAAACGCTGATCAAGCGACAGAGTATTACGCTCAGAACCGTTCAAAATTTGAAGAACAGTTTAAAATTATACGAAATCAATTGCGCTCCACTCGTTCATTGATTGAAGAAGTACAGTTATCACTGCGTGATGATGTAGAAAATTCTATAACTTACAGTAAGTTTGTATTAGAAGCCGGCGCGGTTATCGCTCTATTATTGGTTGCTCTTTCTTTCTGGATCTCACGTCAATTAGTGCTAAAACCAATCAACGACATTGGCGTTGCAATGAAAGATATTGCGAGTGGAGACGGCGACCTTACTAAGCGTATTGAAGTAAAAAGCAAAGACGAACTCGGTCAATTGTCTGAAGGTTTCAACTCATTCGTTAGCCGAATTCACACAACGGTTGAGCAAGTCATTATTTCTTCAAATGCAGTACGCGCTGAAATGGAGAATATAAAAGTTTTAACGCAAACCGTTGCCGAATTTTCTGGTCAGCAGCAGCAAGAAAGTGAGATGGTTGCTACGGCAGTGAATGAAATGCAAGCCACCAGTCAAACGGTCGCTTCAAATGCTGAAGAAGCCGCGCACGCCAGTACTCAAGCCAATAGCGAAGCTACGAACACAGACCGCACCTTGACCACCACAGTTGGATCAATTGAAACACTAGCCAACGAGATTGATAACGCAAGCCAAGTGATTCATGACCTAGATGCGGATGTCGGTAACATTGCTTCCATCCTAGATGTGATTCGTGGAATCGCAGATCAAACCAACTTACTGGCTCTCAACGCGGCTATTGAAGCTGCACGCGCAGGAGAACAAGGTCGCGGATTTGCGGTGGTTGCCGATGAAGTTCGCTCACTTGCAAGCCGCACGCAAGAAAGCACAGGTGAAATTCAATCCATGATTGAAAAGCTGCAAGAAGGTGCTCGCCAAGCCGTTTCAGTAATGGAAGCAAGCAAAGAAAGTGGTGAACAAACCATCACTAGTGCCGGTAGCGCATCAGCCTCCCTTAAAGAGATCATGTCGTCTATTTCACTCATGAATGAAATGAATACCCATATTGCAACGGCTGCTAGCCAACAGAACAGTGTGAGTGAAGAGGTCAATAATAATGTGGTACGAATTCTAGATAACAGTAACCATATGGTTGAAATGGTAAGCAGTGCCGAAAACGCTTGTATGTCGCTTTCTGAACAGTGTGAAACCTTAGATAACCTTGTTGCTCAGTTTAAGGTTTAATACCTGCATGAGATAAAACCAAACTAGAAAACAAAACGCCCCGCAATTATGCGGGGCGTTTTGATATAAAGATATAATACAGTTAAGCGGCTTGCGTCGCTCTTAATAACTCAAAGTGACGAGGAAATACATTTCGAATGTGGCGCTGCTCTTCCACCATATCTTTAAATGACGGTCCTTTGTTCAATTGAACTATCACTTCTTGTTCATCAAAACGAAGCACTGCACCCTCGATATCGACTTCACAATCATTGTGTAATGATAAAGTGCCTTTCATACAAAGACCTTTATACAATGAAGTAAAGTTATTCATGATAACTCGAATACCCCCTTCCGAGACTTCGCTCACATGAAACAGCTCTGAAGAGAAACGTACACTAGGCCTACCACGCTTTGGGTATTTTAAGCGGTAAAATTTACGCTGTTGCTCTGCATTACTCATGATCAGCTCCTTTTAACCATAAGCCCAAGGTCATCTATTTATTATAGAGCCCCTTTCATCTTTCTACGTTATCAGATTGGGACAAATATTCCACTATTTATAATTATCGACAATAGCCGAACAAACTTTAGATAATAAAATTATATACTTATAAACACTTCAATCAGTTAATCATAACTAGCTGATATAAAAGGAATTTCCGCAACATCAAAAACCTTTACATTTCGTCAATTTCAACGTAAATTTCGCTCACTTTTCATTCGTTTGGTATCACTATGTCTGAGCACCGTTTAGGCAATTGGATGGCCGCTATCTCTTTCTTTTTATGGGGAATACTTCCTCTTTACTACCAGTTTTTGCCAAATGCAGCTATGGACGAACTGCTTGCGGTAAGACTCATTGCTTCTGTACCTTGTGGTCTTATCATCGTATTAGCTATCCAGCGAAAACTGCCTAACTTTAAACAAATATGGCAAGACAAGTATTCACTTAAACTTACCTTCATTGGCAGTTTAATGATGTCTATCTCTTGGACGGCGTTTACTTGGGCAATGACCAATGACCGTGTTATCGATGCAAGTTTAGGCTTTTTTATTAGCCCATTGATGATGAGTGCGCTTGGCGTTTTTATCCTTGGAGAGACACTTTCTTCTGGCAAAAAAGTTGCCCTCGTTCTCGCTACGATTGGCTTGAGCTATCAAATGATTCAATATGGCCAAGTCCCTGTCATTGCTCTTATTATGGCAGTGTTCTTTACGCTTTACGGTTGGTGTAAGAAGAAGATTCGTTATAGCTGGAGTACGTGCTTGTTTATGGAGGCAGTCGTACTCTTACCTCTTGCATTCGGCTATATGGTCTACAAGCAATTCACAGTTGGGGCAGATTCTTTGAGTTCAGGTTGGGGGGATTTTGCTCTCTATTTCGGCGCTGCGCCTGCAACTCTGATCCCATTAGTTTTTTATTCCATTGCTCTAAGATACACCACCATGTCAACAGTGGGCTTAATGCAATATATTGAGCCATCCATACAATTTTTACTGGCGGTATTCTTATTCAGCGAGGCGTTTGATGAGGTGAAACTAGTCAGCTTTAGTTTCATTTGGGCAGGCTTACTTTTTACCATCTTAGATAGCCTGAGACATCGCTACCGATTCAAACGATATTGATAGGTATTAGATATAAAAAATCCCCTTTCGGGGATTTTTTGATATCTCTATTTCTACAAACCTATACTCAACATACCTTGCGACATTAAACCAACAGCAAGCAAAGCCACTAGGCTTAAGGCACAAGCACCCATTTTCTCTTTACCTTCAAATGGATTAATTCCCTGCTCTCTTTTCGCTTGAACATAGAAGTAAAGACCAGGGACATAGAGTATCGCTGACAATAGTAAGTAATTTAAACCAGAAGCATACAGTAGCCATATTCCGTAAATAGTCGCGCCTAGGCCAACTAACAGCAAGCTGCCACGATTTTTCTCTTGAATCGCAATCTTCAATACAAATGCGCCAACAAGAAAATACGGAACTAAGATCATTTCTGAAGCAATAATCAATAACGTGTCGTAAGTACTACCAGCAAACATCACCGCAATAAGTGAAATTTGAATCCATACGTTGGTTAAAGTGAGCGGTTTTACTGGGCTGCCAGCCTTATTGAGTTTGGCATAACTGGCTGGAAACATCTTCTCTTTCGCGCAAAGGTATGGTGCTTCAGAGGCTAAAACTGTCCAGCTCAGAAACGCACCACAAACGGAGATCAACAACCCAACGCTGATAATGATTTGTCCCCAAGGACCTAAGATGTGAGTCAGTACTGTTGCCATTGACGGGTTTTGATAGGTTGCCAATTCTGTAGGCTTAATCACCCCCATAGATA
>Ga0209272_10000679_pt1 | contig 25524 bp, 43 predicted proteins | sample tdDd002_FD_187125 | JGI IMG/M metagenome (GOLD analysis project Ga0209272, IMG submission 187125) | Marine sediment microbial communities from the Atlantic coast under amendment with organic carbon and nitrate - tdDd00.2 (SPAdes)... | ecosystem: Environmental > Aquatic > Marine > Coastal >... | reverse complement strand
CATAGATTAGGTTCTGGAAGACTAGCCAAGGACCAGAGTTAACCGACATTCCATAAGGCATGCAGTGTACAGCGACGACCAATATAATAGCGATCGCACGAAAATTATCGATTGAAGATATATGGCGTGCCAATACAAGCCCTCCTAAAATCAATAAGTTTATCGGTTCAGGACACGTTGTGTATTAAGCCGGGTAAAAATCAGAAGTAACTCAGTCGATAACACTTAGAGGTAATAGGTCTTTTCTAATGATATCTAGCCAAGGGCTGAGAGCGAGACTTGATTAATATAGACCTTAACAATCGTAGATTATTAAGATCTATATTAAGTATTTTATGGTAAATCGCCGTTATGTTTAATGACATTGCCAAAAAGCGTGGAATTTTAAAATCTGAGCGGGATAGGAGGCCAAACTAGAGAGGATTTGGCGTCCATGGATAGCGCATTTAACATAATATACATAATGCGCACCAAGGGAGGCAAAAAAGAAAGGTAACTTAGTCATACATATCAATTAGTTACCTTTACTTTTTGCCCCAAAACATCAGGCAATCTTTTTTTCACCAGTAACACGTTCTACAGCTTCGATTACACGTTCATTCTTAGAGCGTTCAGCTATGATGGACAACAGCACTAAATCTACATCTAAACTTAGAATTTCTGCTATCTCACAAGCTAAGTCATCACTCCAAACGCCACCTTTACCAATTTGATTAACTGTATAGTGACTAATATCTAAGAATCTAGCGACAGACCTATTACTAAGTAGTTGTTTTTCAACCTTTAAGCGGTTGAGCAAGTCCAATGAATTAATCATTTTTCTACCTCCGACAGCAAGCATAGATGGTGTTTGCGGTGGATGTCGAGTCCTTCCATCCACACGCGAAATGTTCTTTAATCTATCTCGTCAAGTCGGGAGACTTTGCGATCATCCTTTTTAGCCCCCTTAGTGATTCGAAGCGCTTATGGGGGCTGTCTGAAAAGCTTGTTCGCTAATCCTAAGTATTGACCAGACTTATCAACAAAGGATCATCATCATGTCAAATACACGTAAAAGCCCTTTCAATATCTTAGTGGTGGCCTAACTCACCATGAGCAATCCAAATACCCAATACAACAAACGAAGAAAAGACCGTCCTTTTGCGGCTTTCCATCGTGCTGCATTGGAAAAAATTGCTCAGTGTCCATCTAGTTCCGTTGCGTTCTTAACGACTAACGGGCGCGGTGTTCGTAAATCCTTTGCAATCGACATCATTAAGATGATGACCGTACTTGTTGAGGAAATGTGCCTACACTCACGCAAAATCGGCAAAGCAACCAAACACGGCTTTGCTCTACGCTCTTGGAGCTACATCGCTGATAAATGCGATCTTCCTTTATGGCGAATCAAGCAATGCGCTAAATACGCGTTTATGCATGGTTGGCTAACCTCAAAGCAGCCCCGTGAATCATACACAGGCAAAGACAATCGCGAAAAATGGCGCGGCCTTGCGTCTATTAAGCGTATTGAACTTCAATACTTTGCTGACTTGGGCGTTAAGTTCGAAGAAGAATACGAGAAAGCAAAGCTAGCCGCTAAAGAGTGGCTAAAACTAAAAGCTCGTCGCCTTGGGCGCCCAATCAAGTACATCCAAACCCCAATTACACTTCTACGCCGTAGACGTAAAGAAGCAGCCGCAGCAAAAGCGGACACAGTGCCTATACCAGCCTAAAACCTCCAATGCTTACGCCCCTTAGTTGGGGCTTTTTTCGTTTCTCATCGGCAATTATACCGTATGACTTGCGCTTAACTATCAATTTAACGCGCATTTATCTCACGTTCGCAGAGTTATTCACACCCCTACTTTCCATTTCTGGTTACTTTATGCGCACCAAGTCAAAGACTTGTGCATAACCCTGTTAGTGTGTGATTTAAACTACTCCTAGTACACACTCCTAATCATTACTCCATACAACTAGCCATCATAGTCTTCGACTAGAACATTGGTCATAATACTAATAATAAAAAATAAGGATCTTACCCGTGTAAACACGGGGATAAGTGAAGTGCCATTTCCTAGCAGAGCTAGGGGCTACTTCATTGGTGCGCACCGCTACCACAGCGCTAGAATGGAAACTCCGCAGCTAGAAGTGAGTTGGGCGTGATTCTAAAACACTGTCGCTGCGCGACGATTCTGGCAGAAAGAAGGGGCGAGATTTTAGGATAGGAAAAAAAGACCACCTACTGGTGGCTGTTTGTTTCTGTTCTTATTTTGTGCTCAAGGTTCAAGGATATCAGCCCAGTATCTGCAATTCTTTGGGCTATTTGCTTTCTTTGTATGTCATCGCCCCATTTTTCGCTCTTATAAAGTTCGATAAGACTAGATACGATATCTTCTAAAGGTTCAGGAACGCGAACAACTTTGCTTTTGACTCCGGCTTTTCGTCCAGCTCCTTTACGCTTACCACCATGACCAAGTTTGTTTGGGACCAGTTCATCAAAAATGCTGGTTTGGCCTTTTGATTTTGGTTTTTTGCATTCTTCTATGATGGCCATCGGTGTACCCCAGCCGGAAATGTATTCTAAGTCAGGGTACTTCGTTAAATATGACTTAGCTAATTCAATCGCTTTTTCAGGGGTTGATACGTAGTCACCAAGTTTAAACAACTCTTTATGAAACTCATTGAGACTATTCAAGTCCATCTCATTCATCTTTGCTTTGCAATTAACTGTCATGATTTGAATTCCGTTACACCATTCAAGAATATGAATAATGTAACATAAATCAAGATATGAAACCAATTTGGTTTCGAACAAAAGTTAGGTATACTTCGAGGCGATGAACTCGTAACACCTCCCGACTTGTTTCTAACGTCAGTAAAGGAACAAGTAATGTCTATTCTAAATCTCCAAGTAAATACAGAAACAAACGTTTTTCTATTAGTTCCAGCAAGCTCTCTGAACCCTCTTACAACGGTTCTTATCTTTTCAGATATTGAAGCAAATACAGCCGCGATTGAGCATTTCATTTCTTTTGGTGCTTTTCGCATAGCAGATGAGAGCATTGAGGCAACGTTAAAAGAGCATTCAGTGTGTTTTATGCCGTCCACAGTGATTAGCGTTAGTGAGTCTAACTGAGGATTTGCTAATGAATATGCTCAAATCTCAATTGGACAACCAAGGCCATAAACTCACGCTTTATCAAAAAGCGGTTTCGCCTCCTACCTCCAACACTCAAACCTTTAGCTTTGTACGTATCGCAGGCCAGCTCACAGCAGAACAGCACGCGCTTAACGTTCAAGTTCTTCACAAACTTACACCGTTGGAAGCCGCCAACGACTCACTTTATTAGGTGGTGATTGATGAGTTTTCTCCATTTTGCTCTATTTCTAATGTTCTTACTTGGTTATTGGATGGGTAGAGATACCAACAAGAAACCACTATCAATATCAGAGCACGGTGCTCCGATTCTTTATGCTTGGGCATTCGTTGGACTGCTCAATTTCTTAGGGCTTGGAATTTCAGCCTAACCACCGTCGAGAGACAGAGGATAACAATGACGAAACTATTATCTATTCAGGAATGCAACCAAGCGTTAGACGCGCTTAATGCAGCGGACAAGCTATCTAGCTCGATCCAAAAAGAGCTATCCAACCTTGAAAACATCGATACACAAGACTTGATCAAGAAAGCGGGCAAAATGCTACTAACGGGCAACTTTTCACTTGAGGCTATTGGCCTCTCCCCTGAAATCTTCAATCAGGTCAAAGCTCTGGAGCAAATCAGCGCAACAGCGCGTAATAAGTACCGTGAACGCGTTGAAGCAGACAAAGCGGCTCTAGAGGCCGCACAGGAGGTTGAGAATGGCTAAGGTTGCGAATCCTGTGCGCGGTTATTTGGCTTGTCCGGTCTGCCAGTCAGTTGCAACCGCACACCAAGTTGGTGAAGGAAAGCTCATTGAAAAAGGCGAACCACCAAAGAACAACCGAAACCTAGGCTTGCTCTATTACAAGTGTCCTAAGTGTGGCAACAGCTCAATGAGTAAAGAGGTGCATTCTTACGTTGAGAAACACGTTCAACCGGAAAGTAACCTAGTTTCAACCGAAGAAGTAACCGTTGAGCCAACCGTTACCCCTAGCGTTGAAACCGAGCCGTTAACGGTTATCGACAATGAACCTGAAGCCTTACCGGATAAGGTTGAAAGTGTTGAAGTAACCGTTGAAAAGTCAGATGAAAAGCCGTCCTTTTTGACGCCTAAACGAGTTGCGGCAGCGTTTGGAGTGCTACTGCTTTTGCTTTGGGGATGGAAGCGTTTAAAGCCTCGCCCACAGCCAACCAACGAACAACCGGAGGCTAGTCATGGATGATTTAGAGCTATTGAATGAAGCAGCCAATGACAACGAATGGGGTGATTTTGGTAGCGCGATTAAGCAGCTTGAGCAGCAAGAAAGCGCATCTCAAGATGATGCGATCACACCTACCGTTGAGACAGACTCAAACGAAAGCCTTGAGATTCTATTGTCGAGCGTGTTTAACCTGACTGAGCAAGCTATCAGTGCGGTGAATGATATTGAGTTTTGCTTTGATGACAAGGGTAAAACAGAAGTGATTCAGGCATCGGTACCCGTTCTTAAAAAGTATGGGGCGGTTGCTTTAGAAGGCTTCCAATATCTAGAAGAAGCTACCCTTGCCCTAGCCGTTCTTGGCCTTGTTGTATCAACACGTTTAGCTATCAAAGGAGCGAAAGCACAAAAGCAAATTGAAGAACAACCTGGAGGCGAAGATGGCGAAAAAGAAGCAGCCTAACCTGCCCTTGCCTAACCCTGTAAACTCTAATCCGTCACTCGATGCCGAGCACACAATTTATGTTGCTGGTACAGGTGGCGGCAAGACGTCAGCCGTTAAGCACTTAGGGTTAGTTCCCAAAGGATCACAAGCCGTATTTTTTGACCCGTACCAAAATTATGTTGGCAATAAGTTCCAAGGCCAACAATGTCACGGTACATCGTCACGGATAGCTTTTATCAAGTCACTGGTTGCGGCGCGTAAAGCACGTAAGCCGTTTAAGTTGGCCTACCTCCCTAAAGATGGTGCGACTGGTGAAGAACTGGAATTTTTCAGTTCAGTGGTTTGGGCCGTTGGTAACGGGAACGCGCCGCAGCTGCATGTGGTTATTGAAGAATTGGCGTCTTGTGCTGAAACATCCGGCAAGTTATCAGGCCGAGCAGGCGAACTTCTGCGTGGTGGGCGCCAGTACGGGTTTGTTGTTCACACTGTATTCCAGAAAGGCCAAGAAGTACCTAAAACGGTTACTTCTCAATCTTCAACTTGGTTTATCGGTGCGCTTAACACGTTGGCTGATGCAGAATGGCTTGCTGACAAGCGAGGCATAGATCTCAATACTATTGCGGGATTAACGTCAGCCAAGGTGAACAAAAAGTGTATCGGTAAGCCGATTGCTGAATATATGCTTGTACGTGACGGCATTGGCAACGTCGAACACAAGGCATTCAACTGCTTAACAGGTAAGAAATTAACTCTCAATTACCGCTGATTTACATCACAATCTAACCTATAGGTTACCCGCTTAACCTATAGGTTAAACCCAATTCCCTCCCCGCTTTTTTTCCTATCTCATAGAACGACACAACAACGTGTATCAACACAACTTTCTAACGTCGTGAGACAGGGGAAACAATGAATAAAACAACAATGAAAACCGCAATGATTGCTCTGGTAGTCGCTGCGCTTGTGGTATGGGCATCTAACAACGTTGACGTTGTTGAAGATGCGATCGGCTAACTGATTAGGGAGTCGTAAATATGCAAGCACCAATGAAGCTAAACGCCTTTACTGGCATCGGCTACGGTCAAAAATCAACGGTTGTACTGGCAAATGGTCCTACGTATGAAGAAATCCATCTTCGTACTAACCTAGCCGCTGCACTTGTTAAACGTGTCGCTATCAACCTAAACGGTGAAGAGATCTATATTCTGACAGGTCAAGAGCTGTTGGATTTAGAAGCTTATAAGAAGCAGCCAAGCAAAGCGGGTTACTTCACTATCCCATTTGCAGACATTGTCGGCAAAACCAAAAACGGCATCCGTGCAACGGGTCTAGTTACAGAACGTGGTGACAACATCACGCTAGAAGTGGAAGTTGGTACGCCAGCTGACCTATCAAACGCACCAACGATTGACTTGTCAGCGTGGGCGGTTGTCTCTGAGCCACAAATGGCGCGTGTTCTTGTGCCAAAAATTCGCCCTCAAACCATGCAAGCGACAGCAGGCGGTGATAACGAGTTCTTGAACTTGACCGCAGGTGCAGCAATCAGCGTTCGTCGTATGCACTTTAAGAGTGACAAGGTCACAGACTTGAAGATTGAGCGCGACCATAAAAAGGTATTCGAAACCGATAAAGGCTATTCGGAATATCTGGCAACTCGTCACGAGCGCGCACCTCAAGCGGGTTACTTCCACTTTGACCCTCTACAGCGTGGCTTCTTCCTTCAAGACTTGTTCCCAACAGCGCATAGCAGCGAACTGAAATTCACTGTTACTACGTCTGAGCCTGTAGGCAGCTTGCCTATCTTGGTGGAATCGGTCGAAGTGGTACGCCCTGAACTTCTAGGTTAAGGGGGAATTATGTCACTACCTGACCATATCAAAGGCTATGTAGGCCATGAGCCTACATCTAGCAGTAATTCATTCTTAAGCGACCTGACTAACTTTGGTTCAGGGCTTCTAGATGATGTGGGTGAAACGTTTGGTGTAGTGAAAAATGCGTACTTGGACAGTGTTAAAGGGTATGCCGCTGATGTCGCGGCAAACCCAAACACACAAAAGCAGTACACCAATCACGCAGACCAGTACGGCAACAAAGTCACACAACCGCAAGGTCAAGTGCAGCAAATGCCACAACAGCAAGGCTTTATGGGCTTTAGCAATCAACAGCTCATGATTGGCGGCGTTGTTTTGGTTGTCCTTATCTTGCTGATGAAACGTTAGGAGGTGTTATGCCAGCAATTCCTATCGTCATCGGATTAAGCTGCTTAGGTGTGGGCTTCTTCGTAGGCTCACAGACTACTACCTATATCAAATGGGGCTTAATCGGTTTCGCTATCTACCTAGGCTACAAAGCCTATAAGGGGCGCTAATGTTTGGACCAATCGGTGGAGGCCTATCCAATGGTGCTAACTCCCCTATTTCATCCGGCGCAACGCAGGGTCCGACACAATCCGGTTCTAGTGGCGGTGTGGGTGATGTTCGAATGGGAACCGTTAATTTAGGCGGTTTATCTGGCTCGAATATAACTCTCATTGTGATCGCGGTTGTTGTCGGCTACTTGGTGATGAAACGATGAAATACACAATCATTAAGCCCTCTTGTATTACCGAAAAAATGGCGGCAAAGCATTTTGCCGCCGCTTACAACCGACTCAACGAATCAGACAAAGGAAAGGCTTTTTCTGATTTGGTGGCTGATTTGCAAGGAGGTCGAGCAACTTGGTATCACCTACGCTCACACACCGTTGATTTGCACATGGTCACACGAGTTACTGCAGACAATGGCCTGATGGTTGATGCCATGCAAGGCAAAGGGATGTTGATTGCTGCGCCTGACATTATCCGTCGAGCTAATGCGGTTCAGTATCAATACATTGGGTTTGAAACCATTAAAAAAGGCATGAGAAAGATGCTTGAAACGTTCGGCTTCGTTGTCGTCGAACGTTTCGATGATGGATCAACCCTCCATAAAAAATTCTTTAAGTGGTGAGTTATGTCGAGTAACAAATCAAAAAGCAGTAGCAGCACCACCAACAACAACGCGTCAGGCCAAGTCACCAACGCAGGCGATAACTTAGGCGTTAATGTCGCGGGGGTAAACGGCAATGTCAGCGTAAAAATGACCGACCACGGCGCGGTAAATAAAACGTTCGAGTTCTTAGAAGAATCTATGGACATGCTAGGAAGTACGTTTAAGGCTACGTCTGACAGCGCGTTTGATTTGAGTAGCGATGCTCTGAAATCTAATGAGCGCGTATCGAGCGACGCTTTGAAGTCCAATGAACGTGTTTCGAGCGATGCTTTCAAAGCGTTTGAACGCGTTTCCGGTGATGCCCTGAAATCAAACGAGCGTGTATCGAGTGATGCGCTCAAGTCAAATGAACGTGTGGCAGATGGTGCGTTTTCCTTTGGTGGCGATGCCCTGAAATCAAACGAACGTGTCACGGATAGAGCTTTTGATTTTAGTGACGATACCGTCGAAGAATCACTAAACCTTGTTGGTAACGTCATGGACGGTGCTAGCGATTTAGTTGGTGATATTGCAGGTAAAGCAATTGCTGAAAACAGCAAAGTGAACCAGCTTGCAATGGAATCACTGCTGGATTCTCAAAAAGAAGCGTTCGATTTTGGTTCTAAGGTCACGGACGGTGCGTTTGACTTTGGTGACCGTGCGATGAAAGCCAACCAAGAGGCCGTAAATAGCGCACTTGGTTTTGGTGGTGATGCGCTAAAAGCCAATAAGGAAGCAGTTGAAGAATCGCTGAACTTTGGTAATAACGCCCTATCCAGTACAACACGGCTAACGCAGCAGATGATGTCAGAGATGCGCGATAACGCAGCTGATACCGTGACGATGTCCAAAGCGATAGCTCAACAGGCTGCGAGTACCAATAAAGACGTGATCGCATTGGCTGGAAAAATGAACGCTAGTGCTGAAAAAACCATTTCGCAGTCCCAAACAGGCAGCAGCGACAGCATTGCAAAGGTTGCAATGGTTACCGCTTTAGCGTTTGGCATTGCAGCAGCAGTAAGGGGGTAACATGCCAGTCATTAATCTAGATCCACATAGCAGCTTTGACTTCAACGTTGGAGGCAAAGGTCAATACCTCATTATTCGTAACGCTGCTGATAACGTTCAGTTAGCCTCAGATTATTTCCGTTCAAGTGGCATTTCGACAGGCGACGCGATTAACGTAGCTGAATACGATGCGATGCGCTTTGAGAATAGCTCTGACAGTGTCGCTTCGGTTGAATACCAGATTTCTGATCTTCCTATTCAAACCAACGCAACGCAAAACCTGACTATTACCCGCATCATTGAGCCGATCCAATTTGAAGCATCGGTAAAAGTGGTTGATGGGTTACAGGTAGAAGTTATCGCAAGTTCTGGGATGGACTCCTTACCAGACAAAACCGTCAATGCAGGCCAAACGGTGACTATCAACAGCAACAAACTAGGCCGTAAACAAACGCTAATTCAGGTGATTAGTGACGACGTCACGGCATTGCGTGTCGGTGGCGCGGGCGTGTCTGCCAATGCAGGCGCACTGTTGAAAGGTTCAATTAATGCACCTGCTTCTATGGTGATTGATAACGCTGCGCCAGTATACGTACACAATGCTAGCGCAACCGCAGCAAAAATCAGCGTGACGGAGGTGTTTGCATGATCGTGAATAATCCGCAGGACTTAACCCCTATTCTTGCCGCGATGAAATCAGAGCTGAAAGCCGATGTTGAAACGGCCAATACTGCATTGGCCAATTCAGTTACCACCGACACTCAGCAAGTGATTAACGACTTAGCGGCGTTAACAACGGTTAACGGTGAAATCAACACTGAAGTGCAAGCGATTAATACGCACACCTCAAATGAGCTTGGCAAATTAGCCCTTAGCCCAATTAAAGCGGTGCACCACATTTCAATGAATGGTTCTGGTTTTGTCGATATACCGGAAGTCGACATAAACAAAACTTTTGTGGTTTACAACTTATCAGGCCGTGGCTCTGCTTATCTGTACAGCGCAACAAAAGTTGCGGCAAACAACGTCTCTAGCGGGACAATGGTTTATATCGAGGTGATTGAGTATGCCTAGTTTTACAGTTAATGAAAAAAACATAGTGGTCGCGGCAATGTCCTTCGAACCTGTATCGGCAGCGCAGCACCACGTAGCCAACTACGACACGTCAATCGTTGGCAAGCTATACGAAAACGGAGCTTTCTATGATGTTGAAACACAGCAAGTTGATAGCACTAGTAATTCTGTTGATGGGAGCGTTCTGGATGAGTAAGAAAAAGCTACCTCGAGGTGTTCGTAACAACAACCCGATCAACATTCGCGTGGGGAATGACTGGCAAGGCGAAGCTCTCATTTCTAAGGATGCAGAGTTTGAGACGTTCTCTCATCCTAAATATGGTTTTCGTGCCGGAGCCAAGTTGCTGCGCAATTACCAACGTCGATATGGCTTAAATACGGTTGAGCGAATTATTCATCGCTTCGCCCCACCAAATGAGAACCACACCGACAATTATGTCAATTTTGTGGCTAGAAATTTAGGTGTTAGCCCTACCCAACCAATCGATTTATCGAGTGATGCCTTTCTAGCTCAGATGCTTCATGCAATGTCAGTGATGGAAGTTGGTCGCTATTACACAGTGCAAGACGCAGCAGAAGGAGTGGCGCTGGCATGAGTAAGAAAGAACTCCTTTTAAAATTCTTATTTGGTGTAGCAACCGCCGTTGCTGCGGCCTACACCGTCAAACAATTAAAACAGAGAGGAATACTCTAATGGAAAAATTAGTGAATTGGTTTAAAGAGCGTTGGCAAGAACCATCAACCAAAAAAGGTGTGGGTCTTGTAGCAGCTGGCGTAACACTTGCCATTGGTCATCCTGAACTTATCACGGCTAGCGTGACTGATTCGGGTGTCCAATGGGGCGGTATCGTTGGCACGGCTGCACCTGTGCTAATCGGTCTTTGGGAAACGGTACGCAATGAATGGAAACATTAATTGTTGCCGGGCTTACGGGGGCAGCTTCTAGCATTGCAACGGTTGTTGCCCTAAGAACAGATATTGCTTGGATTAAACTCTCATTAGAAAAGCTCGATGAACGGGTAACCGAGTTAGAAAAACAGTCAAAGGCATCTCATTCGTGAGGTGCTTTTTTTATGTATCTTGCTGAATTTTATAATTTACGTATAGTTGCATACTGATTAATCAACCATATGAATAAGGAAGTAGTATGAAAAAGTATCTCGCGGCAGTAGGTGTGGTGACGACCATGGCTTTAGTGGGATGTGGTGGCGGTAGCGGTGGTGGCTCCAGTAATGCCACTGTTGACCCTACCCCAAAAGAGTTTGCGCACAATGGTATCTATGCCAACTCTCAAGATTTAACGCTAATGCTAGTCGATGCTGGGTACGATTATCCTGTGATTGTTGGAGATTTTGCTAGTAACGCGATCATGGCTGCGCACAAAGCAACGACAACCGAGCATACGATGACTATCAAAGGCTTGTCATACGTAGACACAATGACACAGCTAAGTGATTCAACGTTCGAAGCAAACGCAAACTTTGATAATAGCGGCGTGACATTAACAGCGACCATCAACAACAAGCTAGAGAACTACAGCTTAGCGAAAGCTCCAGCATCTAAGTCGATTAGTGATTTAGTCGGATCATATACTAACCCTAATGACGGTACAGTATGGAGCGTTGATGAAGCTGGTAACTTATCAGTGAATGGTATGTGTCAACTCTATGGAAAGCTATCGCGTAGCGGTGATTACTTCAGATTGAATCAAGTAGAGGCAAGTAATTGTGCAGATCCAGATTTAAACGGCACATATAAAGGTGTTGTTGTGACAGCTCCTTACCAAAGCAACTTCTATTTGGCAGGTGTCATGGTAAACGATACAAATACCATTTGGGGTAGCGTTGGCCTTTAGTTGATAGCTACAGCCCGTAGTGTCTGCGGGCTTTAAATGAGGTGAATATGAAATACGCCCCAATCATAATTTTATTTGTTGCCGTTCTTACGCTGTATTACCGGAAAAAGCGATTGAATGACATAGATAACTACTCTCTTGATAACTTCCCAATTCCGTCAAGAGAACCTGATTTCGATATTGTGGAAATACTAGATCAAAATGGCTCCTATAAGTCTTAGGAGCCTTTTATTTTTGAGTACCGGTCCTAGTTTGCTTTTTAATTCTGTAGCGTTTCTTTTTTTTTCGTCTGAACTGAATCACGTTGGTATGGTTCTTTAAACTAACACGTATATCTAATTCCATTAGATCGTATGCTGTAAGTTCCCTACCTCCTGGAGTGAACATCCTATCACCCCGTATTTTAAAGCCTCTCCATGCTTTGGTTATTGGTAAATAGCCTCTATGCATAATCAGAAGCAAGCGAACAACAGATAAAGGCCAATTGCCCTTCTTAACCCAATTTTTGACCGTTTGTGGCGTTACTCCAAAGTATTCTGCGGCCTCTTTGTGATCCTCAAAATGCCATAGAAGCAAGTCACTTACTTGGTTTGAATACATGCCATTACTATACAGCTCGTCTTTAACATGTTTTTTCATGTGATCTCCGTCTCATTATCGAAAATGGGACGAAAATCATATTTTTGCGGGTTATATCTAGCAATAAATGATAAAGGCATGTTTTTAATCATTTCTATTAATGTGAACTACTTAACGAAAGCCCTCTTAGATGCATAATGATTAAATGCTCAGTAATGTAACCTATTGAACATAAAGCCCATATAATGCGCACTGGTATAGTGATTCTTGTGGGCTTGCTAATGCTACGGCTAATCCAGTACAAGCCATTGAAATACTTGATAATCCAAGCCCATTAAACTTTTTTCCAATGCTTTGCCATAAAGTTTGAGCTTCGTGCGTTTTGGCCTTATCCATCGCCAATCCAATTAGAGCTTTTTCTTTATCTTCACCAATTGCTTCGGCAATCATAAGTATCTGATTTTCATTGAGGAAGCTTCGACCTTTCCTTACTTCAGTTAGCATTTGAGGGCTTACACCCAAATCATGAGCAATCTGCTTGTATTGCACGTAGTTCATTTGCTCTTTGTAAGCATCAATGAGCTTGTTTGTGTACATTTCTGCTTGTCCTCTAATCACGTTATTTGTCTGATTCTAGCCGTTAAATACAGAAATTGCTGTGTTGACGGTACAGAAATATCTGTATTTAATCGCTACAGAAATATCTGTACGCGACCACCTTGGTTCGGGCGTTTGCCCTTGACGCTTTCGTCTGGCCTTGGTGGTCACTCTCAACAGTCAAGGTGGTTGTTATGCTTACTGAACAAGTTAAATCTCTCATTGAAAAAGAATCTGAGCTCAGTCCTCGTCTATCAGGCGTTTTCTTTCGTAAGCACCTTGGCCAATCTATGTATGATGATGAAGGTCAATTGACTTCATTCGCTGTTGACTGCCATCGCTACTTCCAAGAACTCAAGCGTTCATCTGAGAAAAAAGCTTTTGCTGCTCGATTGAACCAAGAACGACTTCAACACGAGCAACATCAAGCTTCAATCAAGCGTGCTACTCGGTCTGTTTCCAAATCTGTGAACCAATCACGTGCCCGCTTTATTGGTTCATTGCGGTTTGAGCTTAGCGCTGGCGTTCTTGTCGTTCGTTCAGCTACTCATCACATGCAGTACCCAGCTAAGTTGATCCGTCGTTACTTGAAAAAACTTGGTGTATCTAGACTTGGTAAGTCTTTGTCTAACGGCATTGCTTTTAAGGGTGACGCTGTCACTGAAATTATAAGCGCTCTTCAAATTAAACACTCAAAGAACGACACCGTACCAACAAGTACTGACCTCGCGTCTATTTGCGTTGGTTACTCTCATTTCATGTTTTCAAAGCTCAAGCTTATTCCAAAAACAAAACACTACGAACTCATAAACGCTCTGGAGCTGTAATCATGGATTCCATTTATTTCGATAACGAGCCCCAAATCGGAATCAATGTGTACTTTCCTTGGGGTCACCATTTCTTCAAAAACCAATCTGAATTCAACCAGTTCTTACACATTCATTACGGCAACGATGCTTATCAACTGGTTGAAATTACAGATGAAAACTACAACGAATTGCTATTAAAGGGGGTCTTTCATGCAATTTAAAGATGAAACACGCCCAGTCAAAATTGACCATCTGGCTTTTACGTTCAATTACGGTGATTTGCGTCATCTTGATAAGTCGAATGACCAAGATTTCATTAACTTACAGTTGCCAGAGTTTCGTCAACCGACGTCGTTCACGCCAGCTGCGATTGAAAGCGCTATGGAGCGACATAAAGACAAAGTTCGTAAAGTTCTCTCACATCGTTTTGATGAATTCATGTCGAAAATCTTCGGTTTCCGCTTGTCACCGATGCGTGGCCGTGGATTGCATGGCTACCAAGATTCGATGGTGATTTTAGACAACACGGGCTCTGTTGAATGTGGCTTGATTGGTATTGGTGGCAACAATGACACGGTATTCGTGCAAATCAATGGTACTGGTTGCACCAAGCTTTTTGATTACACAACGCATAAGAAAATCCATTTCTGGTTAGCTACGGTTCTCGGTGTTACTCGCCTCGCCCGCCTTGATTTGGCGGTCGATGATTACACTGGCGTTTTCGACAGTGGCTACGCAGAAATGTGTTTTTACAACGGTGCATTTCGTACCTCTGACCGTGGTCGTGGTCCATCGATGGTACCTCATAGACGTATCACGGAATCGGGTGAATTGATGGAAGAAGCCACGATTGTTGGCTCTCGTTCATCGACCGTTTACTGGCGCATCTACAACAAAAAGCTCGAACAGAAGATCACTGACCCTGATGTTGTCTGGTATCGCAATGAAGTGGAACTGAAGAAGTGCGATGTAGATATGCTCGCCTCGCCTGCTTCGGCTTTCGCCGGCCTATGCGATTTTGCCGCCAGTATTGAACCCGCTGAGCCGATTAAGTTTTCCAAAAACAAAAAAGCACAAGGTTTGGAGTTTTTCTCTCGTATCGCTTGGACTCGTCGCCAATGCGGTAAGGCGTTATCTGAAGTGATTGCGATGACTGAAGGTGACTTAGGGGAAGCATTTGGAATGCTCATCCCTGAAAAATATCGACGTACCAATTTTAACGAGCTTGGCGTTCCTGACGCTTACGCTCACCTCAAATCCTTAACTTTGGAGAGTCAAGGCTATGCCAACGATTACAGCAGTAGTTATTAAGAAGTTCCCAAAATCGGGTATGGAGTTCGCGGAGCTTTCCGTTCTTCGTGCCGTTGAAGAAGTAGACGTTGAGAAGTTTCAACAGCGCGGTATTGGCTTGAATACCGATATTCCATTTAACAAACAACCCATTCGCATCAATCTAGATTACGCAAACCAGTTAATCACCACCAAAGCGTTTGTACCTAATCGTGAATATGATCTTCGTTTTGATGTGAACATTGATGACCCGCTTGATATTCAAGTTAAGGAGTTAATCCCACTTGATGATGAAATCAAAAAGCACTTTCAAGCGAGTCTTAAATAATCATGACGCTCTCAGTCTGCGCTGAAATCCTCACCGATGGAACGATTAAAGCGTTCCCCTACGAACCGTTAGCTAACTGTACGTTCGTGATGGTAAGTAACGATGACTATCAAGTGATGAGTTCAAATGCAGGATTGGAGTTTGATATTGATGCAGCATTTTACGCGGAAATAACGGGTTATTTGCTGCTCTCTTTTGTGTCTGGGCATGTGCTCGGGCGAATCGTTAAAGGGCTCGGTAGAGCCTAACTTCACTATGTAATTGGAGATATTCCTATGTTGAAAAATCTAGGTCGTAAAGTAGCTGTTGCTACTACAGCTTTTGTTGCTTCTGGTGCTGCGTTCGCGGCTGACCATTCCGCTGCTATCAACACCGCTGTTTCTGAAGGTCAAGCAAACTACACGCTAGTTGTGGTTGGTCTGATTGGTCTAGCAGCTATTGGCTTCGGTCTGAAAATGATGGTTGGCTCAATGCGTTCATAACCATGCAAGAGACATTGACCGCCATACTAACCCTAATCTTTGCCCTTGCGTATTTTGGTGCGTTCGTGGGCGGATTCAAGTCAGCTATCAACGCCTCTTAGAGAGGCGTTTTTCTTTTAAAGGTTTAACGATGAGTATTAAACAAAGCATTCTAACTCTGTGCCTTTTCTTTGGTGTTTCGTTTAATGTTTTTGCTGATTCAATAAAGCTAACCTCTGTCGGCAAGGATGGCAATGTAGCTCTTGAGTGTACGGGATTGAGTATCGGCTCCATTGTTTCAAAGTCTTCTCCTCCATCGGTTGGCGGTAAGATTGTTTCTGTTGGTGGTTTTGACTATGAATGTAAGCGAGCTGGCTTTCTTGGTAATACGATGGAGGTACTGGCAACACGTCGTGGTTCTGGGAGGGATGTCTGGGGGCAGGTTCACGGACAGGTGGTTCAAGAGCCTTTTTGTAGTCGCCCTGACACGATTCAAGAAATGAACAATTTTGCTAGCTCTTGCGCTGCTCAAGGTGATGGCTATGTTGCTAATATTGTTTGTCGGGATGAGGACGAATATCTATCGATGAATTGCGATGCGCCACCTCCTCCACCTGATGAGTGTACGCCAGACTCTCCCGACTGGCCTAACTGCAAACCACCCACTGAATGTACTCCTGACTCTGCTGATTATCCGGCTTGTTGTGATGAGTCAAACAACTATTGTGATAATCCTCCACCGGAGGAATGCACTATCTTTTCCCCAAACTGGCCGGAATGTTCTGGTGATACGGATATAGACCCTGACACGGGTGACGATTTAGGAGATCCCGACAAGCCACCGGGCGGCGGTAGTGGTGACCCTGACCCTGATAAACCTGAGCCTGATGTTGAGAATAATTCGGAGTCTTTAGGGGCAATTTCCGACTTAAACAAGGATATGAATAATCAGCTTACGGCAATCAACAATGACTTAAATAGAAATCATGCTGAATCTAAGTCTGCCTTGGATGCGCTCAAAGCATCTGTTGATTTAAACACGGATACGGTTGTTGATAGCTCTAATCATCTCAAGGGGGTCATCGAAAGCCAAACGGGAACACTCTCTGATATCGGCAATAAAACGAATGGCTTGCTAACTTCCGCTAATCACCTGTTGAAAAATGGCTTTGCAGATTTATCCGGTGACTTATCGGGTTTAAAAAATAGTAATGAAAAAGGCTTTAGTGATGTCGTTAATGCACTCGATGAATTAGGTAATAAACAAGTTGATAGCGCTCAACATGGTGCGCCTGAAGGGCTTTATACATCCGCTGAATACAACGCAATGCTTGGTGAGGTTACCCAGCTCAAGGAGGAATACAAATCCGTTCTTAATGATTTTAAGCGTTACTTCAATTTCAACTCTGGTGTTAATTCCGGTGAGTTCAATGCTCACACTTTATCTTTGAATTGGCACGGTAATTCAATTAATCAACAAAACCAAGTAATGACAACGCTCAGGGACAATGCAGGGATTATTGCAGCAGTCGTTTTGTTTTGCTTTGGTGTTGCTGGTATTCGCGTTTTAGTGGGGGCTTTGTAATGGTTGAGTTCTTTCAATACATCTCAAATATTGGTGGCGAAATTCTTGCGTACTTTGACAGTATTCCGGTGTTCTTTCGCGATTTACGGGTTTGGTGGGAGGTGCAATGGATAAAAATCAAATTAGCCTTTGCGGTTGAGTTTCTCAAAATGTCTTACTTGGTCGCCACGGCATTACTTGATGAGATTGGATTCAGCTCTTTATTTAGTGAGCTATTCAATGCTCTACCCTCTGAGCTGAGATACTGGGGCACGCTCTTCCGAGTTCCTGAAGGTATGGCGCTCTATGTTAACTGTGCAACAACTGCACTAGTTATGAGAATGTCGAGGTGATGCAATGATTACAATTAGAACAGGCGGAAATGGTTCTTATAAATCTGCCTATACTGCGTGGTTTGTGATACTCCCTGCCCTTAAAGCTGGTCGTGTGGTTGTCACCAACTTTGAAGGCATGCAACCTCTTCACGTTATCGAGGAGAGATTGAACATCAAGTTTCCATCTTCTGCCAAGTTAATACGTATCTTCTCGCGCTCTCAAGTTGGTGTTGAGCTGTGGCAGCACTTCTTCTGTTGGTGTCCTCTCAATGCCTTAGTGGTCATCGATGAGTGTCAGGATATCTTTTCCAAGCGGATTGGATTTGATGATAAGAAAGTAAAGTATCGCCCTCTCTCTGATTTCTTGGAGCACCTACCGGATTGGTACGAGGATTTCTTTAACTCACGCCATGTGCCTGTTGATATGACCAAGTTGGAAGAATCAGAGATAGACGACTTAGGCCGAGCTGAATATGACGAATCGGGTCGGATCATCTATCCAATGACGTATAACGAAGGCTTTATGCGTCATAGAAAATACAACTGGGATATCGAGCTGCTATCACCTAGTTGGAAACAAATTGATGACGCAATCAAGGAATGTGCAGAGCAAGCTTTCTATCACAAGAATCGAGACAAGCTATTCCTGTATAAGCGCAAGCCTTATATCTACCAACATCCGAAAAACGTTTCTACGCCCGTTATTCCTAACAAAAAAGACCCAGGTCTTTTTACCGAGAAAATCCCTCTTGAAGCGCACTTGCTCTACAAGTCTACGGGAACGGGTGACGTTACCAAGTCAGGTGGTCTGAATGTTCTTTTTAGATCTCCAAAAATGATCCTTGTCTTCTTACTAATGATAATTTGTCCGGTGTATGTAGTTTATGGCCTTGTGGATTTACTTACTGAAAATGAAAGTGAGGTTTCAACAGATGAACCTCAAACGAGTGTTGATAGCCAAACTGTTCAACCTGTTTCGACTGTCGGCGCTAACCAAACTAGTCAAAGCGGTACTGTACTATCTGGCGGTGGGCATTCTAATACGAATAGCCAGCAAGTTCGTTCTGGCTTTGTTCCTGTAACCGATGTGCTTTACTTTGAAGGCTTAGAACGCGCCTATCTCTCTGGTTTTCATCGAACAATTTACACGTCACAACGTAACGGAATGCCTGTTCGTAGTAATCGGTTTGATGTGGTTATCAATGCCTACACCAAAGATGGCCTCTACTCTATCAATGACCGATATCTCAAAGCGGTTGATGTGACTTTTGAAATGATTGATGAGTGTCTAATGGTTCTCAAGCAAGGTGAATTGAAAAGCCTCATTACGTGTGAGCCAAACAATCAATACGAGCAAGCACCAGATGATACCGATATCGCTGGCATTGGCCGCAAACGTGCAGACGCTATGTCTGAGAATTCTTTTATTATGTGACGGGGTAACCATGTATGCGACGTATAGACGTTTTGCAAGGGATAAGCGTTGGATTCTTCATCGCGGCTCTGATTTCAGCGATTGGTATTACTTTGTTCGGAGTATGGTTAATGGATAACTTTTCTGTTGTTGGCCTATCATGGTTCATTGCACTCAATGAACTGATTGATGTGCTATTCATATTTGCGCTAGGTGTTGTTTTGGGTTGGTTCTTGACTACTTCACGTAGGAGTTCGTCATGATTTCACAAACTAAAGGAAAGCTTGGTGAAGGTATGCTTGTTCGTGTTATGTACAACTCACCAATTGGAGCTTTTTCACGAGTTGGTCCCATGACATTTTCAGAACTGCAGGACTTTCGGTCACATCATGCCCTTATGATTAAGGCGTTAAGACTGCACGTCTTGCGTTATTAGGACTGCCCCGCAGGGATAAGGAGTTGCGAAGCGACGACGAGGCACCGAGCCACTCTCAATAGGTTATCCTTGGCACTTGCTTAAACTGGCGAGTGTTTCTACCTGCCAGTGCCCAAATTGGCAAAGCCTCCCCCTCATCCTGCCAGAATATCCCTTGCAGAGCCTCACAATCGCAGTGGGGCTTTTTGCTACTGCAACCCATCTATCTACCAACATCAAATCAATCGAGTGTCGAGATTGATTTCATCACTGGCGGTTGCCCGACAATAAGCGACGACGACGAAGACTGAGGAGAAGGAGCGCAGCGGAGGGAAACCCCCGTTCTGTATCACGGGGGTAAATTCCACCGTGCTTCAACGGTTCGATGAAATCGTGATTAGGCTCAAATAAGCAACCAAACATCTATGCAATTAATTTATATTGTTGAAACTATGAAGTTTATCTATTGAGATAAGCATGAACAAACGTGACAATATGCGGATAAACGCGAGTAATTGGGCGCATAACAAAAGGTCAAGTAGTCGAAGGTATGGATGAAAATTTCTTAATAAACAGCAAGCGAGAAGCCTCTTTTCTTTTGCAGGGACGTAAGTTTGATTCAATTTCGGAGTTTGATCTATTTTCGTATGAAGTCTTAAGTAAATACGTTCATGGAAAGGAGCGAATCGAAGCCATAGTGAAATCTAAATCATTTTCCTTCGAAGTCATGTTTATCCGATGGGCAGAAGGAACGGTATTCATAGACTTCATCGATTTCTTCTTTGCAAACTTACGAATTGCGCTCGAATATCACGCAGAAGAAGTTCTAGAGTTATACGTAAACTGTGACATAGATATTCATGAAGCGCTTATTAGTTATCAAGATTTCGCAGTAATGAGTTCCATAACTAGTGTCGATAATAAAAGGACAAAGGTTAAAGGTGCTTTTAGATCACTGGGAGATGTGATCGAAAGTAGCTTATACCCACAATTACGATTGGTCTATGGTGTTTTAACTCTAAGTAAAGATTCGTCACTTTATGGAAAAAAAACTAACTTGTCAGATGGTAAAATTGTTTCTGAACTCATTGAATCTTCTGAGGTTGTTAGGGCTACCTTGAACTCGTTATTATTGAATGTTTCTTTAAGTCAATGGCGAAACGTTAGTAATCATGCCTCCTATAGGTACATTAAATCCTCAGATTCAATTTTATGCGAGTATGGAAAAAATAATACTAGCTCTATTTCTTTTGAGTACCATAAGTTAGGGGAATTACTCAAATCTGTAGACAGTATTCAGATCCTTTTGAAAACTTGCGTCGAGCTGTCAAGCTTTGATCTTTGTATTAAGAAACACACTGACAATAATGATGAGCGTTATGAGTTAACCAAGGAATCGGTTATGTCTCATATAGGGAACGTTTTAGCAATATTAGATTACGAAGTGTTAAGCCTAGATAAGGTGCTAAATAATTGGAAGATTAATATTGTTGATGTTAACTCTTTGGGCGTTAACGCGTTCCGAGAGTTAGGCGGTGAGCTTGTGCCGTACTTTTTATGCATGTTTAAGCTCTATGGTGTTTTTGTTGAGCTAGAGGTGTTTGATACTTATGGAAATACCTTCCATAAGTTGTCACTTGGTAGGGTTGAAAGTGTGGGCTAAAGACCAGCTCATGAATGAGGGACATACAAGCTGTTTAAGCTTGTTTCGCCACGTTTGCCATTTTTACTAGTCATTAGGTTTAGTACTTTAGGTAGCTTGTGCGCCTATTTCTTTAACAAAAATACTCTATGTATTTTGATTTTATGGAGAAAAATTAGTAGCTTATGGATGTAAAAGATTTGGCTTTTGTAGAAAGTCATTTTGTTCGAGTTATGTTTTACCCGGACGCATGGGATAACGCACAAAATCTTGCATTAGTTTGGGAGAGTGTAGACTTTCCACCTTCTCCAAGATCGCTGATCCCCCATGAGTCAGGTGTATATGCATTTATTGTTGAACCTAGCCTGTTCTCTTTAGAGCCTGCAAATGGTTTATTTTATATTGGTAAAGCGACAGACTTGTACAATAGGATTGGGGCCTACATAGGCGAAACAAATAAAGAGTTTTCAGATTCAACGAGACCTCATATTTGGAGGATGTTAAATCAATGGAGTGGACGCTTTAAATATTATTATACAACAACTGACAATGTCGAAATGGCCGAGCAATTGGAAGACGAAATGCTAAAAGCTTTAAGGCCTCCATTTAATAGGCAATACGAAGCATCAACGAGCCAAGTTATGAGGGCATTTTAATGAGTACTACACTTCTTCCAGCTATTAGATCTAAGGTCGGAGATTGGATGACCTATGTGACCTCAATGTCATTTAAAGATATTGAAAAGTTGGTAAAAAATCCTGATGAAATCCATGAAAGAAGAGGCCTATCAGAATGGATTCAACGAGAAGCAATTGATACCCACGCTGACCAAATTGCATCTTATATCAAAGAGACACCTCAGCGTTTTCTGGGTTCACTGATTATTGGTGTCTATGATGGTAACCCTAATTGGGCCCCACTTAATATAAATTTCACGCTTGACCAGTTAGATGTTAGTGAAGAGCAACAGCAGAACATGGAAGGTAAGCTTGGGCTGTTGCATTTATCTGGTGAAGAGAAGCTATTTGCGATTGATGGTCAACATAGGGTTTCTGGCATCAAAAAAGCGTTAGCAGATGATGCAATTGAAAGAGCAATAGAAAAAGACGAAATAAGTGTGATTTTTGTGTCTCATGATGAATCTTCAATCGAAGGCAAACAAAGGACCAGAAGACTATTCACTACGGTAAACAAAAAAGCTAAGCCTGTTTCCAAGTCTGCCACAATTGCTTTAGATGAAGATAACGGCTTTGCGATAGTGACTCGTAATTTGATAGACCAGCATTGGTTATTTGAAGACTCAAGAAATCACATATCATATTCAAGCACAGGGTCTATTCCTTCAGGAGATGAAACAACAATTACCAGCGTAGTAGGCTTGTATGAGATAGTTAAGGATTTATGGCTCTCAACCAACAAGAAAGCGTTTGAGAACACTCGTCCAAGTGAAGAAAGTTTATGTGAGTATTATCTATACGTAAGAACGTTTTTAGATGCTTTACTTTCGCAATGTTCAGAGCTTAATGAAGTATTCGTAGAGCAACGTAGGAATGCTAGGTATTACAGAGAGGAAAGCAACCATCTTTTATTTAGGCCTGTTGGGCAAAGAGCATTTGCTAGAGCGACGCAACTTTTAGTACAGAGAGGCTTAACTGTTGAGGGTGCTGTAACTTCGTTATTGCAGGCGGATATGAATATTAGCTCGCAAAATTGGCATCATATTTTGTGGGATCCGATTAGCGAAACTATGATCACTAATAAGCTTGCAATGGCTGAAACTCAACTTTTACGACTTAGTGGACATGACGCTAGAACTACAAGAAATCAATTGAACCTAGAACATATATTGGAATCTATAAGGTAGTTTTAGGATAAGTATTATGGCTCCATTCGGAGCCTTTTTATTACACCATGCTCTTCAACACTCTCGCATACTTGAGGATTTGGTGAGCAACTTCGATATCATTTGACGCACCTAGCTCTAATAGTGCTACGCCAATCAAAACTTGCTGAGCAGTAACTAGCTGTCCAGTTGGAAGCTCCAATCGATCATGCCTCATAATGAAATTCTCCCAATCGGCACAAGTGCTGAGTTCCCTGCCCTTATTCATGCGCATTAACCGACGGCACTCAGGTGGGATGGATTTTCCCTTATCCCATTCTTTGATTGTCCTCACAGTTTTTAAACAAAGTTCAGCAGCTTCTTCGACGGTTAAACCACATTCAAACTCACGAAAAATATAGTTTTTTGTCATTTCGTGATACTTCATTGAATTGTCCCTCAAAAGAGGAACATATTATAGAAATTGAATATGCAACAGCATTAAACATAAGCGCCCATAATGCGCACTAGTAAGCGTGTGGGTTTTAAGTATACCAAGATGTAAGTTATTGCCCGATTAAGCTAACACGCAGTTATAAGGTGCTTAACGTAACGGATTTTAAAATTATTCCATGCGTTACGTTTGCCACTAAGGCACGATCTGCATAGCTAACCATACAGCGGTCAACGCTGGTTTTGCTTCCTTTCATCAACGGCTATCAACTTGGCATGCGCCCGAATACGGTTATTCACTTTTACTGGATGAATAAAACGCACCTTATCGAACCCATAATTGAGACCAAGCCTAGCCCCCTCCAAATGGTACCCAAAACTCTCTGCAAAATATGGAAGCATAGACAAAGATAATAAGCCATGCGCAATTGTAGATTTGAACATTGTAGCCCGTGCTTTAGCCGGATCCGTATGGATAAACTGGTGGTCTAAGGTACAATCTGCAAATTGATTAATCTGGTCCTGATTCACAACAAACCAATCTGTTGGCTCGATATCAACACCGATATACTTATCGATGTCATTCGTTGAGATTACCTTCATAGCTTCCTTTACGTCGAACTAGATTTTTCTATGGCGCCAAGTGTATCAAATAAGCTAACGTCAACTGGAATGACTTCGAGTTGATACTCTAATTATTGAGCATATTACCCAGCGTTAGAATAGAGCTTGGAACTGTGGCAAGAATCAAAGCTAAACCCACGATATATGACTCTCCTCGCCCAAATCTGGATTCCCTAGCAATCCTCAGTATCCTCTTCTACCCAAATAAGTCACAGCGTAACACGCAAGTAAAATCAAAAGGTGAAACTAGATAATCTGCCAATGTAAGCAAATGATCATTTATTGAAAATCTAACTGCACCAATCACGTCTTAAGCCAACTCGGAAAGAGGAATTCGCGCGTTATTTTCGCATCTCAGAATCGGACCAGGCTTGAAAGCCAAATTTGATTGCAAGCACTTACTGCAGCCACCAACTCCTATTTGTCTACACTATTTGTTAGATCAAAAAGTGACGGTGTCTCTTTTTGATTTCTTCAGAAGATTCTACTACTGAATTCGACAACGAAATTACGCCCTGTAATTTAATTACAAGCCTGAGTAATACTCAAGTGTAAACTAGGCACTTATCTCAACCTAAGTAATTGTATTTTATGGAATAAATGAGATTACTAAGCTTTGGGCAGTATTTTTGCCTATCTATAATAAGTGACAGTTAACTTCTATTAGTAAAGTTTTACCTACTTATTATGGTAGAGTTTTCTTCTCTACTTGAGGGTTATTGTTGTGACGTGGTAACGCATTATTTTGTTAGAAGTAATGCAGCGGTAGGTCGTGAATAGTTAATTTTGCGGTGTGTACGACGGGCATAAAAAAGCAGGGTCTGTGCCCTGCTCTTCGTAATTTCTTAGTCTTGTTTCTTTGCTGCGTATTCTGCTCGAATTTGCTCAGCAACGATCTTAATCGCTTCTGCGGTACTGGTACCCTTTTGCATTAGCTCTTGAATACGTTCTACTGCTTGTTGTTGTTCTTGATGGGACAGAGGTGGTAAATCATCAAACATAAAAAAAGCTCCTCAATGTGAGGAGCTGACTATAACGATTCAGTTAGTAGGTCGCAAGGAAATTAATCGAAGCACCCATTGCATTTTCGTTGGTATATTGAGCCGCGATATCGAGTTCAATCAGATTGAGTGGTGATAATCCGATACCTGCGGTAATCGTTCCATCCTCACTTGAGCGAGCCATGTTTTTCTTATAGCCTCCGCGCAGTGCCATCTGTCGTAAAATGTCGACTTCAAAGCCAGCTCTTAGCATTTGGCTATTATCATCAAATGTTGAAAACTTTTTCTCTTCACTTAAGTCATAATCAACGCTTACCGTGAAGTAGTCGGCGACGATACCTGCACCAATTGTATAGAGCGGACGCATGCTGTATTCGTACGAAGCGATTGGATCGCCATTCGGAGCTGTAAATGCTTTAGTCTTAATATCTCGACCCACTAAGTTTTTTGCAGCTAAACCTACGCGGAAAGGTCCAT
>Ga0209272_10000678_pt1 | contig 25556 bp, 17 predicted proteins | sample tdDd002_FD_187125 | JGI IMG/M metagenome (GOLD analysis project Ga0209272, IMG submission 187125) | Marine sediment microbial communities from the Atlantic coast under amendment with organic carbon and nitrate - tdDd00.2 (SPAdes)... | ecosystem: Environmental > Aquatic > Marine > Coastal >... | reverse complement strand
TCCCATGCCGAAGAATCCACTGATCCACATCCAGAAAATTGAGCCAGGTCCACCAACTGCGATAGCAGTTGCAACACCGGCAAGGTTACCTGTTCCAACTTGAGCAGCTATTGCTGTAGACAAGGACTGGAAAGGGGACATACCTTCAGCGTCACTTTCAGATTCATCAACCTTGAAAATTTGCTTAAAAGCCATACCAATTTTTGTAACTTGTAAAAAACGTAACTTAAAAGTGAAAAGTACACCTGTACCTAACAGGAATAGCAACATCAACGGGCCCCAAAGGATACTGTTGAGTTTGTCTAGATATGATAATATGAGTTCTGTTTGCAAATCGTGACCTCCTGTGACAAATAAACCTATAAATGAATAAAACCTAATGGACTTACGCTCGCGATTCGTAAGCGCAACACGTCATCATATTCAAAGGGAAATTTTTCCAAACAGAGATACAAAAATAGACAGCATAAAATCAGAACAATAGAATCAATCTACCGCTAATTTTACCCTGTCCTTTTATCTGAAAGTTTCCTCGAACTGATTTCGAGTTGCTTCGTCGATGCTCTAAAGAGTCTCTCCAGGGGCGTGTCATGACACAGTATTAGACCTGAGAGTTTCAAATGAAATCTAGCGATTTTCATCCTTTCTCCTACGGTAACCCCTATAATGCTTGTTGGGATTTCTCCAATGTCAATCAATCACACCGTATTAAGTTTTCGACACCACTTATTTTAGAGCATTTCACCCACGAAAACAAGTCGTTTCAACAGATTCATGATGTTTCGTTAATAAATGTCAATTGTATTAAAATCAGTGTTAACACATCCGGTTTACATAATCCTGTTAAAAAATTATTGAAACCTCAAAGCGGTTTCGATATACATTACCGTCCGTAAGTCCAGACATTGGAAGGGGTATAGTCATTTTTGGGGAGCATACTATTAGGTCGTAACCCAATTCGAAATATTGTTAAAGTTACAAATAGTTTAATGGTATCAGAAGAATCTATTTGTATAAAGTATACAAGGAAAAGCATCTAGTTATGAATAATCGAAAACGATATTGGTTGATATTTCAGGAATTATACTTAAAAGGTTACTCTTCAATCATAGATTTGATTCGAAAATGGAAGTTATAGAATTTCTAAATAGCAGAAATACATATATTTGAAATTACTATTAGTATTTCCATATCACCTTAATCTATACTAAAACACGAAGTAAAAATATTGATATGAGCAATACATAGGGCGGCATTTTAAGAATTGATAAATGCTATAAGAAGTTATATTAGGAGGATTACATTGAAGTTAATTAACAGGATTATGATCTTAACATTAGTGCTTACAATGGCACTTTCATCAGTGGGGTGCAGTAAATCAATTGAAACTGCAGCAGCTGAGGGGCCGAGTGCATCAGATGAAAAGCAAGAAATTGTGCTGTGGTTGCCTCCAATCGGAGAAGATGACGCGCCAGTATGGGAACCTATTTTAAAAGAATATGAAGAGACAAATAACGTGGATGTCACTTTAGAAATAATCCCGTGGGACAACTACCCTGAAAAATATGCAACAGCTATTGCTGCTGGTAAAGGCCCTGATGTGGGTTATATGTATGCAGAGATGTTCCCTCATTTCATTGAAGTTGGTGCCGTTGAAGATTTAACGCCGTACCTTTCAGAAGAAGATTATGAGAACTTTATTTACATAAATGATGGGAAAATGATGGGTGGATTATACGGACTTGGTATTGAAGCCGCCAATCCAGCTGTACTTTACTACAACAAAGACATTCTTGAATCATTGGGTGAAGAAGCGCCTAAAACGTGGGCTGACTTTAGAAGAATATCAAAAGCCGCAACTCAAGATACTGATGGTGACGGTAAAATTGACCAGTGGGGTCTAGCTCAAGGCTGGGGACGCTCAATGTTTGGTGATTTGAACTGGAACTGGTATGGTTTCCTGTGGCAAGCAGGTGGCGAACTGTACAATGACGATCTTAAAACAGTTCGATTTAATGACGAAAAAGGATTAAAAGCCGCTACACTTCTATATAACTTGAAGTTTGAAGATGAAGCGCTTCCGCCGAACCATATGTCTAAAACAAATAAAGAAATGCTGACAACAACATTTGGTGAAGGCAACGCGGCATTTTGTATCTGGTTGTCATCAGCTGCTGGTGAGATCTTAGATAAGAACTTTGAAGCTCTAAATTATGACTTTGTACTCTCTTTGGAAGATGAATCAAAAGGCACATTTGCCTCAGTTGACCAATTGACACTTATGTCTGGCGCTGAGAACAAAGAACTTGCATTTGGACTTATGGAACATATATTGAATGCAAAATCTATGACTGAGTTCCATAAATACCATCCAAGAGCACCAATTTCGAAAGATGAGCCGTACCAAGGTGATCCAAGACTACAGGAAATGATCGAAACTCAAAATGGTGTGTATCGTCCGCTTGTTGTGGCACCTCATGGTGTAGAAGTTTATAACCAACTATGGACTCAACTTCAAATGATGATGGCAGGAGAGAAAACACCTCAAGAAGCACTTGATTCAGCAGCAGACTGGTCAAATGAACTTCTTGCTGATAAATAAACTAGTAGTAATAGATAGTTAGTTGCGAATGCCCGTTGATGTCCTCCAGGATGAAACCATCAACGGGTCATTTGCGTATTTGTAAGGGAGAATTAAAATGGCAGAACTTAGTCAATGGGTTTATGACACACCCGCTAAGAAAACCAAGCGAAAATGGAGAATTTGGGAGATGACGAGCTATGCGTATATTCTGCCCTTATTGGTCATTCTGATTGGTTTTTATGTTATTCCAATTGTCATGTCATTTGCACTGAGTTTTACAAAATATAACATAATGCAGCCACCAACGTATATTGGCGCTAAAAATTACATGAAGCTATTCACAGATGAGACCTTCATCAAATCAATTCAAAATACATTTCTATTTATGATATGTGTTGTCCCTATTCAGACCATTGGTGCACTTCTTATGGCTGTGTGGTTAACTGCTTGGAAAAGGAGCTGGTTGGCTCGTTTTGTTCAAAGCGTCATGTTTATACCTGTGATTTCATCAATGATACTCATTGGAATTGTGTGGCGGATCTTATTAAACGGCGATACATCACCCCTTAACATGGTTGTTGATTGGCTCGGATTTGCTCCAGACTGGTTAGGTGACTCAGATATTGCTTTGTTTACACTTATGGGAATTTCTATTTGGAAGAACATAGGTTATTTTATGGTTCTATATATCGCAGGTTTAATGGAAATACCTGCTGTTTATCATGAAGCGGCAAAAGTTGACGGTGCAAATATATTTCAGGAATTCTTTGCAATTACAATTCCATGCCTTAGAAAAACAACAGTTTTGGTTGTGTTTCTAGGCATTATTTGGTCATTCCAGATATTTGACTTGGTTTACACTTTAACTGGTGGCGGACCTGGGAATGCAACAATGACCATGGTTGTACATATTTTTAATCTAAATTTCAAACAATTTAATACGGGTTATGCAATGACAGTTGCCAATGTGTTGTTCCTTATTAATGCGACGTTTGTTATAGTCCAAAAAAGATTTCTTAAGTCAGACAGTTAGGAAGTGTATCAATGATATTGAAAAAGAAGAAAATGAAAATAACAGTGACAATTATAGGTTATGTCGTTCTTCTATTAATTGCCTGTATTATGGTTGTTCCTTTTCTTTATATGTTCCTAACGTCTCTAAAGGTGACATACTCTGCGTATAACTTTAAGTTCTCTCTTGATGAGTTGACGCTTGCAAATTATGTACAAATTATAGAAGAAAAAGAATTTATAAAGTATTTTTTGAACAGCACAATTATTGCAGTTAGTGGTGTGATTATATCGGTTGTATTTAGTAGTTTAGCGGGATTTGCTTTTGCCCAAAAACAATTTTATGGGAAAGAACACATTTTTTTATTTATGTTAGCAACGTTAATCATTCCATCAACTGTGACCATGTTGCCTCTGTATATTATTATGCGGCAGCTTGATTGGTTAAATACATTTTATGCGCTCATACTTCCGATACCGACGGCAATGGGCGTCTTCCTGATGCGTCAGGCCATGTTAGGCATTCCTAGAGAACTTATTGAAGCTGCACGTATAGATGGATGCAGTGATTTAAGAATTTTTATTCAGATTGTCCTGCCTCTTGTGAAACCAGCGATCATCACTCTCACAATATTTACGTTTATTGGCGCTTGGAATGAATTTTTATGGCCTCTTATTGCCACAACAGATGGGACTGTCAGGACATTAACTGTCGGACTTTCAACAATGCGGTCTCAATATACAGTGAATTATGGCCTTGTGATGGCCGGAGCAACGCTCACATTTTTACCATCATTTATTATCTATATGGTTTTGCAGAGTAAATTTATTGAGGGCGTGACACTCTCAGGCGTGAAAGGATGATATCTATGGAGGGACCAAGAGGCGCGAGAACAGATGAATTTGAAGAAGTTATAGAGCTCATTAATCACGTATTTCGAATATCCAGACAAGAAAAACCAACGATGAAATTTGAGTTCCCACTGCTCTTGAATAAGAATAATGTGGAAAACATGCGCATAATGAAAATAGAAAATCAGTTGGTTTCAACAGTCAACTTCATGAAACATGAGATCTTAATAGAGGGTGTTCCCATCGTTTATGGAGCGGTTGGGGCTGTTTGTACCCATGAGGATTATGAAAGAAAAGGATATTCATCAAAAATATTAGATAACGTTGAACTGTGTATGGAAGAACAAGGCATAGACATCTGTTTGATTTCCGGAACGCGGAGCCTCTATACAAGACGTAAGGCGATGACTCTTCCTTCTTTTAAGCGCTATGATATTTTAGCGAGTCAACAAGACTTGGATTTCATAATCGATGAATACAGTCATTCAGATTTAGACGATATTTTTAGTATGTATCATAAAAAAGAAACACGGTATAAACGCAGTTTAGCTGAAATGAAGGTTTTGATTGATGGCGCCACACATAGTTGGGGCAGTTTCACTTATGCCAGACATGTTTTGAAAAGACAGGGTAAAATCATTGGATATATTATGTTACGCATGATCAATGCTGACAATGGAAGACATGGTCTTGTTGTTGAATGTTCCGGCCAACCGGACTCAATCTACAAGGCACTGAGTTATTTAGCCTATGAAAACAAGCTAAGTCATATAGAATATCACGTTCATGTGAAAGACGCATTGAACCATTTAGATGATGAGTTAGAGCCTGAAATAGACAATCAGCAAGGCACCATAAAAATCATCAATTATGAAAGGTTTATGCGTAATCTTGTGCCTTATTTTGAGAAGTTTATCAATCAAGGGATTCTTGATCAACTTACGTTTTCCGCTGAAGTAGCAGAAGAAGATGATGAAGAAAAAGAAGAAAAGTACACTCTTGCAATTGGTGGTGAGCGAATTCAGACAAGTGATTCGGGAGAAATAACAAATCTTTTGTTTGCAGTTGATGGTGCAGACGCATTTGTACTAAATGATAAACCGAGACTTAAAAAAATTGTTGAGATGGTGTTCCCGTTGCCAATGCCGTGGACAATGAACTTAAATTATCAGTAAAGGATGGGATGACATGTTGCAGTATGGATGGCAAGATTCCAGTGCGAAGTATTATGCTTATCAAAGACCCGATCAAATGAATTTGAGAACAGCTCCAGAATCACTTCAAATTCTAAAAAATGAGAGTTTTGCAGTTCAGCTTTTACTCTGGTCGGATGAAGACACACATTATGCATTGGATCATGATCGAATTAGTTGGAGAGGTATTCATTTAAATACATATAGAGTTGCGGTAACGCCATGGTTTAGAAGAGATGGAAAAAAATCTTCCGCTGGGAGTCCATCATTGAATTTTGTAGACTATGTTATGGATGATGAAGGTCGATTGACTTCAGATCCACTTGTACCAGACCGAGGGATCGAACGAAATGCAGGTTGTTTTCAAGGTCTTTGGATTTCAGGATGTTTTGAAGACACGCTAAATGAAGGTGATTATGTTTCTGAAATAACAATTTTTGCTCAGAATGGTTATGAAGATGAAATCATAGTTGAGAAATTCAGTTTGGAAGCCCGTCTTTTATCTGAGAAAATAACGCAGCCAATCAATGATGAGTTCTTTTTGGATTTATGGCAACATCCGTCAAACTGGGCCCGAACATACAAAGTTCCTATGTGGAGCGAAGAACATTTTGAGATTATAAGAACCCATCTATTAGAGATGGCCCGACTGGGTCAAAAAGTTGTGACAATAATATGTTCTGATTATCCATGGGCTGGACAGCGTTGTTATCAAATAATGAAGAATTCATCCAATCTATTTGAACATAATATGGTACAAGTTCAAAAAAATAGTGATGGCACATTCAAATATGATTTTGACGTTATAAAGAAGTATATTGAAATTGCTCGAAGTGTTGGAATTCAAGCGGAAATTGATCTTTTTGGTCTGCTCGGAAACTGGGATGCTTATTCGTTTGGAAATCCTGTGGAAGCTTATCGTGATCCTATTCGTATTAAATATAGAAATGAAAAAGATGGTACATATAGCTATATGGCAACTGTCGAGGAAATTAAAGATTATATAAAATCACTTTTTGAAGAACTTTATAAAATGGGTGTATGGGAAAAAATTCGAGTCATTTGTGACGAACCTGATCATCCAAAATCATTTGAAGAGAATGTTGGATTTTTACAAGAATTAGCACCTGCCAAACTTGAAATAAAATCAGCCATTCACGTCCCAGACATTATGCCTCTTTCAACAAAAGTAATGACAGATGTCTCTCTAGGTATTAATGTACTTGGAGAACAAAAAGGTGATGTTTCCCAAATTCATGAAGCACTAAGAGACAAAAATGGAACGCTAACTTGGTACGTGTGCTGTTTCCCAAACAGACCAAACAATTTTATATCCTCACCGAGACTAGAGAATAGATTAATAGGGTGGTTAACACATTATTTTAATCTTGATGGATTCCTTCGGTGGGATTTTGCAATATGGCCAGATAAACCTTATGAGGATGCAAGTTTTAAGTATCCTAAGTGGACAGCGGGAGATATGTTTTTTGTCTATCCAGGTGCAAACATGAAACCTGTAAGGTCACAGAGGTTGGAGAATCTTCTTTTTGGTATTCAGGATTTCCAACTGTTAAGACTGTGTGGAAAGCGAACAGAACATAATAGTCAATTGGAACAATTACTTGGAGAAAAATCAAATTTAGTTGTACATAATCTAGATATCGATATGGAGTATTCTTTAGATTATGAAAGATATATGGATTATAGAAATGACATGTTGCGTTATATTTCAGGAAGTAATTAAGACTTTTAAACATAGGAATTAAAATGCCCCTTAAGTTTGCAGAATAAAGCAAATTTAAGGGGTTTATTATTGTGCTTCAAATCATTAAATTGACACCATCTGTCGGTCGGGTGTATAATGAAACCGACACGAGGTGTCTGTTTCGAATACGAGAGAGGTGTGCGTCATGAAAAACGAAGAGATGCATGAAAATAATAGTAAATCAAAAAATAAATTTAAACTTATAGAGACCAAGAAAAAAGAAAGACTTATCAATTGTGCATTTGAAGAGTTTGGCACGAATACATTTGAAAAGGCTTCTACAAATAATATTGTCAAAAATGCCAATGTCTCACGTGGGCTGTTATATCACTATTTTGAAAACAAACAAGACCTATACGACAGCTTAAAAACTTTTGCCTATGAAGAAATGTTGGAAGCGTTGCAAACCAAATTGAACTGGGAGGATTCTGACGTTTTACTCAGAATTAAGCAGATTGTCTTAATTAAAATGGAAGTGGCAAAAAGGTATCCAGCCATGCTTCAATTTTTAACAAAAATGAGTGAAGACATGTCTTTTGAAGAAGTGAAACAATGGACAGAAGACTTCGCTCCAGGCTTCTACGAACAAATCTACACAAAAAACATTGATTTCTCGTTGTTCAAAGATGATGTGGACGTGGGACGAGCGATTAAAGTGATTATGTGGACAATAGAAAAGTACAGTGAAGAGTATCAAAATAAGTTGAAAACAGAAAATCTTGAAATGGAATTGGACACATTTATAAATGAGTTCAATGAGTATATAAAATTATTTAGGACAACATTCTACAAGTAGAGAGCGACGGAGTAATGAGTGTATAAATTCTATGATTTAGGACAAAAATCCAAGTCCGGTTTGGAGGTCATCCATGAATGGCGCTGCTGAGTTACGAAAACCAATCCTCAAAGCATACAATGTGAATAAAATTTATGACAATGGACAAGTTAGAACCCACGCCGTAAAGGATGTGAGTTTTACAGTTTACGAAGGTGAGTTTATTGTTATTCTTGGACCAAGTGGTTCAGGAAAAAGCACTCTCATGAACCTCATTGGAGGCATGGACGCTATCACATCGGGCGAGTTGTATTATAGAGATCAAGCTATACACGGTTTCAAAAAGAAGGAGCTTGCGAAATTTAGACGAAATGTGATCGGCTTTGTGTTTCAGTTCTATAACTTGCTTCCAAGTTTAAATTGTATAGAGAACATCCGACTCACCGCTGACCTTACAAAGGATCCACTCCCTGTGAATGAGATCATAAAAAAGGTCGGTCTAGAAGGAAGAGAACGTCATTTTCCATCTCAGTTATCGGGTGGACAACAGCAACGTGTGGCTCTGGCCCGTGCGATTGTCAAAGCTCCAGAAATACTACTTTGCGATGAGCCAACAGGCGCTCTCGATACGGAAACGAGTTATCAGGTCCTTGACCTGCTCCAACAGATCAATAGGGAATATAATAAAACACTAATCATCATCAGTCATGATACAGAACTTGTAAAGTATGCAGATCGATTCTTTGAAATCCGTGATGGAAAACTTCATGAGAAGGTGAGTTAAAATGCTCTATAGAAAACTCCTCAGAGATTTTTGGAACCATAAGGGTGCATATCTAGCCAGTATGATTCTTGTCATGGTCGGTATACTTGTCTATAACATGATGTCCATGCTTCACGACAGCTTTGATTATTCCCTCAATTTGTATTATGACGAATATCATATGGCGAACGGAACGCTAAAAGTAACGAGTATGCCATTGTCGAAAGTGGACCAAATCATCAAGCTTCAAGGTGTTAAAAGTGCTGAAGGACGACTCGAGAAGCGGGTACGTCTTCTTGATGAAGAACGTGAGGTAACATTTAATTTCATAAGTTATGACGCAAAAAATCCAGATCGATTGAATAATTTTCAGTTGATAGAGGGACGTATGCCAGACCCGACACGTCCGGAAATAATTATGGGGAATTACTATTTTAACGCTGTGGGTCTGACCATTGGCGATGTAATTCCTGTGATCATAAATGGTGAAAAACATAATCTCGAAATCGTTGGGTATGGTCGTAGTCCTGAATTTATCTACGCCAAGAAGAACAACAATGAATTGATATCTGACCCAGAAACATTTGATATCGCATTTATGCCATACAGGTCAATGAGCGAAATGTTCTTATTAGAGAATCAAATCAACAATGTGGCATTTTCACTATATGATCCTGAAAATTTTGAGAACACAAAGCTCGAAATGAAAGACCTTGTTTATAAATACGGAATCAAAGAACTCACAGAACTTGAAGAGCAAGTCAGTCATTCGGCAACAACTCAAAAGTTGGATGGTATAGGCAGTATGACAACATCTGTTCCAATCATGTTCCTTCTTATTTCAGGCACGATTATTTACATTGTTCTAAAGCGAATCATTGAACAAGAGAGAACTCAAATAGGTGTATTAAAAGCCTGTGGATTCTCAGATTTACGCCTGCTCATGCACTACATTATCTATGCTGTTATTGTGGGCGCTGTTGGAGGCGGACTGGGTGCATACATTGGTATTTCGTCAGTCCCTTATCTCATCGAAATGATGGCTGTTGGATTTAACATGCCTTTTGAAACAGCGGGACTTACACAAAAATATGTAATTTACAGCTTTCTGTTGTCTATGTTTTTTGCCATTTTTTCAGGTTACATGGGCGCAAGACGATGTTTAAAACTTGAACCGGCAGACGCCATGCGACCACCGGTCAGCAAAGAAAGCCAAGAAGGTCTTATGGATAAATTCTACTGGGCCTTTGAAGGATCAGACATGAAGTTTAGACTGGCGCTCAGAAATATGCTTAGAAATAAAGGAAGAAGTTTATTTATTTTATTTGGGATTGCGATCACAGCGGCACTGCTTACATTCCCAGTCTCAATGAGTGATATGTACGGCAAAATGTTGTTTGATCAGTTCTCAAAGATTGAAGTATACGATATGAAGATTTCTCTAAACACGTATATGGATAGAGAAACGGTCATGAAGCTTATTGAAAATAGAGATGGGATCACTCGTGCAGAGCCGATGATGGTGCTTCCCGTCAAAATCAAAAATGCATGGAGATCAAAAGATAGTTCCATTATAAGCATCCGGACAGACGGCAAACTTTATAACTTGTTCGACATGGACGATAATCCTGTGACACTGTCACGTGATGGCCTCACTCTAAGCCACTGGGTAGCAAAAGAACTTGATATAGAGGTTGGTGACGAGATTGTTCTTGAAAGTCCACTTTTTAGGGGAGATGGCGTCCGGAGAATAAATGTCGCTCAAATTGTGCCTCAGTATATTGGAACAAATGGGTATATGAATATTGAGTTGGTGTCATCACTGCTCGAAGGTAAAGACTATATTAATTCAATTATGGTGACAGGAACAGATCTTGCTCTTAAACAACTTAATGATGATTTAAATGAATCAAAGTTCATTGACACATTTGATTACAGGGAGCAAATTGCTGCTGTATTTAATGAATACATGGCACAAACAACGGCTATGGTCGGGATACTCATTGTCGTGGGTATGCTGATTGGGTTTTCAGTAATATATGTGGCACTGACCATTTCGCTCTCAGAAAGAAATAGAGAACTGGCCACAATGCTTGTGGTTGGGCTCACAGAAGGTGAAGTGCACCAAGTGCTTCTCATAGAACAATTTTTCTTAGCCGTTTTTGGTATTATCATGGGCGTCCCAATGGGAAAAGCCATGCTTGTATCATTTGCAGAAACAAGCAGTTCAGATTTTTTAATTATGCCGGCGATTATTCCAAGTAATGCACTTCTATTTAGTGTGGTTACAACAGTAATTGCCATACTCATACCACAGATTATTGGTCGTAAGAAGATTGGTGAAATTATTGTAACTGAGGCCCTCAATGCCCGTGAATAATACGTTGGAACTGGAGCTGATCCTATGAAATTTATCAAAAATATTCGAAATGTCAAAAATGTAAAACGAAAACTGATTATAGCTGGAATTGTAGTCGTCGTTGTACTTGGCGGAGCCAATTTGATGTACCAATCAAGTCAACCCGTCGCAGTGGACACCGTTCAGATTGGACTCACTGATTTTGAGGAATACCATATAGAAGAAGGTGTTGTTGAAGCGGCTGAGCGTGTGAATGTGTACAGTCCTGAAAGTGAAACGGTGCGGGCTATCTTTGTAGAAGAAGGACAGGTTATAAAGGCTGGAGAGACACTGTATCAACTTGAATTTGATGGACTTCAGTACGAACTCGATAAATTGATGGCTCAAAAAGAGAGCACGTTTGGTCAATCTATGGCTGAAGAAGAAGCGATCAGTTCGTCTGATATTCAAGTTCAAGTACAAAAACAAAGCAAGGCAAAGCGCATTTACGACTCAAAAAAAGCCGACTTTGAATCCAATCAAGTTTTGTTTGAAAGTGGAGCTATCAGCAAAGACGCTTTGGCAAAAATAGAAGATGAATACCAAAGTGCAAAGGCAAACTATAATATTGAGATATTCACATTAAAAACTCTGCAAGAATCACAAAGTATGGGGAGTGGAAAGAGTCAGTATTATAAAGGTCTTATCGATGGGCTCGATATTCAAATTCAACAAATTGAAGAGCGTATAATGAACTGTAAAGTTATTGCGCCGATTGATGGGATCATCTCAGATTTTGACTTAAAAGTTGGCGATAGACTTATGAAAGACAGCGAATCACTTCTTATTCTTAACAAAAGTGAAGTTGAAGTTGTGGTCTATACATCAACGAAATCAGCGAAGCAGCTATTCGTGGGAGACACAGCTTTTGTTGAAGTGGAAGACCAAAACGATTTTATAAGTATAAAAGGTGAAATTAAGTATATTGCAAGTGCGGCTACGGACGTGGTCTCTCCACTTGGGCTTACAGAGAAAAAAGTGAAGGTTATTGTGGCTGTTAAAGATTCTGCCAACCTATTGCTTGGCGAAAAACTGGATGTGAAGTTCGTTACATTTAGCAAGTTGGGTGCTAAGGTCATTTCAAGAGATTATATCTTCCCTTGGGGAGATGGCGAAGGTGTTTGGGTGATTGCAGACAACAAAGCTCAGATTATGCGCGTTGATAAAAATTATGAGAATGCATCTAAAATAATACTCAGTGATGCAACTTCTGAAGACTTGCGATTGATAGTACCGCCCTTTGTAGATACACTTGAAGAAGGTTTAAGTGTTACCATGAAAGAGTAAAGAAAGAGTAAAATTCATGTCTAAGATAGAGTTTGAAAGGAGCATCGCCTAGGCGATGCTCCTTTTTTCTGATTCTATTTCTGATTGAATCTTAATTTTGTTGTGTTCTTTGTTGGCTACAATAAATGCAATCATACTAAAAATCAAACAAATAGGAATTAAATTGAATGTTAGTTTAACGCCAATTGCATCATTCAGATATCCAAAAATTAGATTTGACGCGAAAACCCCAACTGCTGTTGAAATGGATGTAAGTCCCATAAAATAGGCACTGTCTTTTCCGTAAGTATCATTAATTAAAGTGATGGCTGTCGGGTACACAATTGAGAAAAACAATCCTGCGATGCCAATTGCAAAGAGGAATATCCCTCCGATATATTGACCGACCACAATGAGAATGGCTGCGGTGAGTGTGCAGAATATAATGCCGGTAAATCGGTTGATCTTATGAAAAATAACACCACCAAAGAGCCGACCTGCTGTAAACACACCATAGAAAAGTGTGGAGTAGTACGCCGCTTGATTGGGAGTGTATCCATAGCCTTCTTGGAAATAGTTAACGATCCAGCTTCCAATAAGGAATTCAGATGTCACATAAAACATGATGGCTGCAAGAAGAGCGTAACTGAGCTTCTTGTATATAAATGAACTTTTATGGTTTCTATGCTCATCCGAAGGTTCACCAGGAGAGAACCAGACTAAAACGGCACTGACTATATAAATAACAATGGAACAGAAATAAAGCATACGCCAATCATAATTGTTGGACAAGAACCATCCGAGTCCCTTTTGATAAACTGTGGAGCCAAATCCAAATATACCATGTCCGAAGTTCATGATTACGGCTTGACTGAATATGGTCACCATAGGGAGCATGTTATTGAGTCCAAGCGCCATTAGAGCTGTACCGCTGCTCATGCCGCAATACCCTGCAAGCAGCAAAGTCCATGATTTAGCAATGATGACAAGCCCGATGGAAACTGCATTAAGCATATATCCAGCGGCAATAATTCGTTTTGGCCCTAACTTTAGACAGTACCGTCCACCCCAATAGGCAAATATCATAGAGGCCACTTGCGCAAAACCTATAATAAGCCCCATCTGAGTGTTGTTGATACCAAAGGCTGTCTTATATGTGGGAACGAAAAATCCTCTATAGGATGAGCTTAATGCCGCAAGCATCATGCCTATAAAACACATACTGAAAATATAATATTGCTGTGATTTTCTCATAAGTTCACCTGAATTCTGTTAGTGATAATTCATACATACTTAATGATATGTGAGAATAAGAGTGGTAATAAAATTTTGTGTTCAGTTGATTATAAATTAATTTTTGAAGTAATGGAATACTAAAGTTTTTATGCACTTGAACAAAGGATTTTAAACCTTATAATGGAATTAAAGCTATATAATTGTATGAAATGTTGAGAGTACACATAAATCAGAATGATCAGGATGATAACAGAATTCTTTTAAAGGAGAGGTCATCAATGAAACGAATCAGAGATTATGGAGTCAATATTGGATCATATGAAACAGGAAAGCTCAATAAAATATCAGACGTTCCAGGCGTTAAAGTGGGGCATGTCACCCTCTGTGAAAAATCGGTAAATACGGGTGTGACAGTAATTATGCCTTCAGAAGACAATCTGTTTAGAAATAAAATGATTGCCAGTGCTCATGTTTTTAATGGGTTTGGAAAAAGCACAGGCCTTATGCAAATAAATGAACTGGGTACACTTGAAAGCCCCATCGTTTTAACCAATACTCTCAGCGTGGGTGATGCATTAAAAGGTCTTGTTTCATATAAACTCGATCGGAATCACGTGATTGGAACAACAACAGGCACTGTAAATGGTGTTGTCTGTGAATGTAACGATGGATACTTGAACGATATCAGAGGGTTTCATGTGAAACCTTATCATGTTCATGACGCCATAAAAAATACGATTGAGGATTTTGATGAGGGTGCAGTCGGTGCAGGAACCGGGATGGCGGCATTTGCGCTTAAAGGCGGTATTGGGTCTTCATCTAGGATTATAAACATTAATGACAAGTCTTATACAATAGGTGTTCTTGTCATGACCAATATGGGAAAGAAAAAGAATCTTACAATTGCGGGCAAAAATATTGGAAAGCAAATACTGGAGATTGACTCAAAAGATAGTGATATACCCGATAAGGGATCGATTATTATAATTGTTGCAACTGATATTCCACTATCCAAAAACCAGATGGAACGCGTATCCAAAAGAACCATCGTCGGATTAAGCCGAACAGGTTCGAATATGAGTAATGGCAGCGGTGAAGTTGTGGTCGGATTCTCAACGGCAAATAGAATTCCTCATGATAATGATGGATTAATAAACATAAAAACCGTTCATGATGATGACTTGGATCAGGTCTTTGATGCTGTAGCAGATGCCACAGAGGAGTCCGTATTAAATTCTATGATCACTGCGAAAAGTGTTGTAGGCCGTGATGGGCATATTCGAAAGTCTTTGGTGGAGTATTTTCATAAAACGTACTAAAAGTTACTGGAAATTATGAAACCAGGTTGACAACTATTGGTAACAAAGGTAAAATAATATTGATTTTGGAGCAATAGACATGGTGTATGGGGAATAAGTCTTTGTGTCATTCAAGCCAAAAGGCCTTGATTTATTCAGTGATTTAGAGAATGAGTTCCTACGAGGATCAATGATACATACAGTATTTTACCATGTTACATGTAACCCGAATATACAATTGAATTGCATCACTTAATAAGGGCAAACCTTCTGAAAAGTTGGGACGCAAAGCTATGGGTCTAAGATTTAACAATTATGACCGCCAAGCCGCTAAGTTTAATTATAAGACAGTGCGGATAGCTCTGTCTTTTTTTGATTTATAAGTTATTTAATGGCATTTTGGGAGATGGATATTGTTTAGGAGGTTAAAAATGAAGAGGTACTTTAGAAAGGGCAAGAAAGAAAAATATCTTGTATGGCCGCTTGTATTGCTTTTGTTAATTCAAGTAATTATGCCGGTCGCATCCTTTGCACTCAGCGAAGGGAGCATGAATGTCGGCATCGATATTAACAAGTGGCATGTCGATGAGGCAGCAGGGGTTATTTATGCCATATCGGAATCGTCATCAGAGCTGAAGGTTATTGATATGGAGACCTTAGCCATTACAAAGACTGTAGCACTAGGGCAGGGGCCTTCGGATATTGAAGCCTACAATGGCTCTTTGTACATATCACTGAACACAGGCAACTCAATTGCAGTTTTTGATACGGCGACTCAAGAGGTAACGGGTACGATTGCAACAACGGATTCTCCGTACAGCGTTGCAATTGATGATGATAAGCTTTTCTACACAAAAAAATCCAGCTTTGGATCGATCTATTGCATTGATTTAACAACGGAGGCCGAGACGACGCTGACAGGTGTAGGAACACATTATGCTGCTGATCTTTCAGTGGATAGAGACAATAATGTACTTTACATTGGAGAGTCAGGATTAAGTGGTTCAAAGCTATCCACGTTCAGTACTGTAGATTATTCTGAAATTTACATAGCGCCTTATCCTGATGGAAATAAGTTCTCTTATCCTAAAAGGAGAATGGTTTTTGATGGGGCAGAGTTATTCTACGCTGGATACTCCTTTGACGCGTCAGACGTAGAAGTGATCAACGGAACTTTTAAGGAAAACTATACAGCAAAGGTGCTTGCGGTAAACACTGGTTATGTTGTAACTACAGAAGCCGTTTACAGCCGTTCGACATTTGAGCAGATCGCTGGTCTTCCATTTACTGCAGCTGAAGCATTTTTGAGTTCAGATAATACACTGGTTTTGTATGATGACTATAATCAAAAAATTCAAAAGATCAACGTTAATTCACTCTCTGGATATAGTGAAGGCAGCTCGGCAGTATATGGTCAAATTGATTTAGTGGATTGGAATTATGATGAAGCGACAGGACTGCTTTACGCCATAAGTTCAGAGCGTAACAGTCTTTTAAAGCTTGACCCGAGCGCCTCGAAGGTTGTAGAGGAAGTCTTTGTCGGATCAATGCCGTCTGACATTGAAGAGTACAATGGAAAATTCTACATTCCACTTTTTGGCGCTACTAAAATAGCGGTGGTGGACAAGGCGACCATGACTGTGGATAAACACATAAATGTTACACAGTATCCATTTCGTGTTGTCGCTGACGATGACAAGCTGATATATGCTCAAGAAGATCAGCACTGCTATCTTTTTGAAGTTGACCTTATATCGGGCACGGAAACGAAGCTGTCTGAAATTGGCACTGTTTATGAACCGGACATAGCAATCGACAGGATAAATAACGTTCTATACATTGGTGAATCGGGATCGAGTGGCTCAGATATTTTGACATACAGCACTGTAGACTACTCAACCATTTACACTCCACCATATCCAGATGGAATAGACTTCTCTTATCCAAAAAGAAATATCCTTGTAGATGATGCAGAGATATTCTATGCGGGTCGATCTTTTGACAAGGCAGATGTAGAGGTTATATTTGGGACCTATGGTGGCACAGTGCTTGCAGCGAACAGTCAATACGTTGTGACGCAAACAGATGTGTATGACCGAGATGATTATGTAAGTGTGGCCTCACTTCCATATACTGCGTCAAAAGCTGCAATATTAAGTGATAACACATTGATTCTCTATAATGATGATAATAAGCAGCTGGAAGTTCAGACGCTTGATTTTGATTCAACTTACACAACGCAGGATTCATCGTTCTTCCATGAGATTAGTCTAGAAGACAGTACGATTACAGACTGGATATTCGATGAGACTAACAGTAAGATTTATGCAATATCTAAGGATCAGAACAAGCTGATGGAAATTGATCCCGCAACTGAAGTAGTGACAAGAGAGCTGATAATTGGCTCAAAACCTTCAGACATTGAAATTTATGAAGGAAAGCTTTATATTCCGTTATTTGGTTCTACTATGATTGCAGTTGTGGATCAAGGAACCTTCACACTGGAATCCTCATGGGCGGTTAGCCAATATCCGTACATGCTGGAAATTGACGACGATAAGCTGTTCTATACTCAAATGGATCAGTGGTGTTATATTTTTGTCTTGGATTTGAACACAGGCATAGAAGAGAAACTGAGCATAGGATCCTTCTACCAGCCAGCACTGGCTATGGATAGAGCAAATAACATTTTATATGTTGGAGAGTCAGGGATTTCCTCCGGTGACATTTATGCAGTGAACACGGCTGACTATTCCACGACACGCTCAGCAGACTCACAGTCCTACCCAAGTAGAAAGCTGATTCTTGACGACAACACACTTCATTATGATGGCGTAGCCATTAGTGCATCAGATCTTTCAACTGTTTTGGCAATTTATGATGGAACAGTGCTGCATGCACAAAATGGCGAGGTGTTTACTGCTAACAATTATTACTCGGCTTCTGATGGCTCTGTAACACCGATTGATCAGCCAAGCCTTGTACTCACAAACAACGTAGGCAACTTATTCATGTATTATGAGGACGCTCTTGGAAACTCAATTGACATTTATAGCAACTTGGAGCAAATTAAGCTCGATACAGGCATACTTGGATTTAAACAAGCCTATATTGACTCAGAAAACAGTACAATCCACTTTGAATACGACACAGTTTCTGGAACGGCTATCAAGACATTGTATGCGGAACCTTTAAATGATCCAAGTGTTCCGGTGGCAATCAGCAGCGGAACGGACATAGCTGTTGATATTCCAATTGTTGTCGGAGAAACACATGCAAGCTTCGGTGGTGTCTTGGTTCCGATCAGTACTATACGGCAAGTTGAGGACTATACATATGAAGGTCAGGTTATCTCTGGTTCTTCGATCGTCCTTGAGTCCCCGATTTACTTCAGTGGAACAACTGATGAAAGCGGAGTGGAAAGTCCATTTGGGTCGTTCTATTACATCGATGAGTTTATTGTAGGCAGTATTCAAGAGCCTGAAAGTCCTGAAGAACCTGTACTGAGCGACGATGCAACACTATCGAATGTCACAGTTTCTACAGGTGCTTTGGATCCGCTGTTTGACAGCAACACGATTGTTTACGAGATTATGGTTGAAGACACAGTCGAAGAAATAACTGTATCAGCGTATGCTGCAAGCAGTGGCTCGAGCATAACCATAGACTCACTATCTGTTTCTGAACTGACAATCCCATTGGATTTTTCGGCAAACTTCATTCCCATTGATGTTGTATCAGAGGATCTGTCAACTGAGATGTCCTATTTGCTTATTGTATATCGACCATCTGTTGTTCAAAGCTTTGACCTGTCTTCTTTAAATATTACAGGAGGCAGCCTGGTTCCAAACTACGATCCAGGAGTGAATAAATATAGCATTACAGTACCTTATGAAACAATAAACTTAGGCATTAATGCGATACCTGTCGATCCTGATGCGAAGGTTATGGTTGGGCTAACAGGAACCTCATCGGAAACTGTAAACTTGAACGTTGGGTTGAACCAAGTCAATATATATGTTCACGACTGGAGCTATAATGAGACAAAGATGATTACATTAAATATTACACGTCAGGAATATGTTGATTCAGGCGGAGGCTCAACTGGAGGATCGTCCGGTGGTGGTGGCGGTGGCGGTGGTGGATCTGCACCGTCTGATTCCAGTACATCTGAAGATAGCGAAACAGTGAAAGAGGTTATAGAATTTATTGAGAAAATTGAGTTTAACTTCGACTCGGATCGTGAATTGGTGGATCTCGATGAAAAAATTGATTCTATTGAAGCGCTTCTGGAGCGTGACACGCTCACTGAAAATGATGCTGTAAAAGTTGTAGACTCGTTTATTGATGCATTGGTTGAAAACAAGAGTATAGAATTAAATGCTGATACAGATGAGCAAAATGGAATTGATCAGGCTATTGAGGCTCTGATTAACAAAGTCTATGAGAATGTCGGTACAGTTGAGCAAAATGTAGAGCAATCAGGGGATAAAGTGATCATATCTGTTGATGATGCCGCACTTCAGGTTGCAAAAGTCGTTAGAATGCAGAGAAAACTGTCAAATGCTCTTGAAGACGGTACGAAGAATGACCTGGCTCAAGCGGTCGAAAAAGCGATAACTGTTGCTCTTGACGAAATTGATGATATGGAAGTAAGGCTAAAAGAACAAGCTCTAGGAAGTCTATCAGGTAATGGTGTCGGTGTAAGAATCAAGACAGAACCTCTCAACTTTGTACTTCCAGCAGGGTTCAACGAGTTCGACGATTCGAAAGAGGTAAAAGTATCTATCTCCAAGTTTAAAGGCAATGTGAAAGCGGTAGATAACTTGAATGTTGTAGGGGATATTCTAGATCTTGATATTTACAGTGACGGAGAAAAAATTACAGAATTTGATAAAGCACCACAACTGGAATTCGATGTGAAGGCGTATCCTAATCCAAATAAACTGAGTATTTATGTGTATAACGACGATGACGAGTCATGGGAGTACATTGAGGCCAAACATGTTGGTGACAAGCTGATTGTCAAAGCTCCTCATTTCAGTAAATATGCAGTACTTGAACTAAGTGGGCAGTTCGCTGATATCGAACTGCATTGGGCAGAAGACTTTATTCAAGAAATGGCAATGAGACAGCTCATAGGCGGCTATGAGGATGGAAGCTTTAGACCTCAATCCCAGATATCACGGGCTGAAGTGGCTCAAATTTTCGTCAACATTCTAGATTTAGAAGCTATGAAAGGCGCTCGTGTAAAAGGCGTTGACCAGTCTGCATGGTATGCTGATGCGGTAAATGCTGCAGCACAAGCCGGTTTAATTCTAGATTTGGAAAATTACAAAGCTGATGACGCTGCATCAAGAAAAGAAATCGCGTATATGACTGCTAAAGCATTTGAGAAGAGGAATGGAAAAACACAACCTTACTCTCCTGCGCCATTCAGTGATATAAGTGAGGTTTCACAGAATGTGAAAGATGCTGTCAACCTGACTCATGCAAAAAATATTATATCTGGTTATCCAGATAATACATTCCGCGGCTCGGAGAGCGCGACCAGAGCTGAAGTCGTAACAATGGCAATTAAGCTCTTGAATCAGTAAGTTTAATCAAATGACCATTACTGAAAATACGGATAAAACAGGTGTAAAATAATTGAATTTGAAAACAAAATATAGAATTATTTATAAAATTCCACCCTTCGATTAAAATGGGTGGAATTTTATTTCGTTTTAACATTCATTATTTTCTAATAGAATCCGTATCCTCTGCCTTGACGCAGTGGACATCATTAAATATAGTTATTTTGAGAAAAGTATATAGCACAATACTAATATGACTTTGGATTGCCTCTAAGTGTGGCATAGAATTCGAGGGAGAATGAATGAACCGAAAAAATATAGAAAACATTATAATCATTTGCTTAATCACTGTTTTCATGGGACAAATTTACCTGAATCCTGTATCCGAAGGATTTCGATTCTCATTGGCAGTGGTGGCTTTGCCACTATTACTGATATACTTTAAAGATACATCTGTTACACTTGCCACATGTGTGATAGCCGTTTTTATGTTTCTTTTTAGGTCGTTTGTACACCAGATTTCAAATCCTGAGTTGACTTTGATGGAAGCTCATCTGCAATACCTGCCCGTCATTATATACTACTTGTTGTATGGTTTTCTTTTTACCACATTCAAAATAAGGGGAAAGCTTGATACGAAACTGTTCTTATTTCTCGCGCTCTGGGTTTGCGACAGTTCAGGAAACATTGCAGAAGCTCTACTACGCAATATATGGAAGGGCATCGCTTTTGAGAAAGCTATTCTAATCAGTATTCTTGTAGGTTTTTCGCGTGCGGTATTCACCTATTTAATTCTCCGGCTTATTAAGCAGTATCAAACCCGGTTTGAGAGAGAAGAACGAGAAAAGAAATTCAAAGAACTGGTGCTGTTCACAGCAAAATTGAAAAGTGAACTATTTTTCTTGAAAAAATCGATGTCAGATATTGAATCCACCATGAATGAGAGTTATCTTCTTTATAATAAACTTCAGGATAAAGAACTGAAAGAATATGCGCTTAATGTCTCAAAGAACATACATGAAATAAAAAAAGACTATTACCGGGTTGTTTTAGGTATGGAAAAGAACCTTGAAGAAGACAAAACAGACATCAATATGAACGCTGAAGAAATCTTATCGATTATCATGGATAATACAAAAAAACTCGTGTCCGCTGAGGAAAAGAACATTATTTTTGAATTTATTGTTGAACATAATTTTCAGACCAGTGATTATTATCCACTTATTTCGGTATTGAACAATATGATTACGAATGCCGTTGATGCTATCGAAACCCATGGGAAAATCTCAATCCATGTAAAATCAGATAAGGATGACTATATCATCAATGTTTTTGATAATGGAAGTGGTATTGAATCTGATGAACTCCCTTTAATTTTCAAGCCGGGATACTCCACAAAATTTGATTCGAAAACAGGAAAGATATCGACCGGACTTGGCTTATCCCATGTGAAATATATACTTGAAGATCATTATAATGGGAGCATAAATGCATCAAGTTACTTAAATGAATACACGAATTTTGAACTTAGAATCCCTCTTAACAAACTGGAAAGGATGTGAGTTTATGAACTTGAATTTCTATATTATCGAAGATGATGAAGTCATCCAGAGTATATTAAAGAAAATTATAGTCAACAATAACTTAGGAGATATCATTGGTATTACAGATAATGGTGAAACTGCCGTTAAGGAACTCCGCCAAATGAATCCTGATATTGTATTGGTAGACCTTCTCCTTCCTAAAAAAGATGGGATCAGTATCGTGTCTGAAGTTAAGTCACATAATAAAAATATGAATTTCATTATGATTTCTGAAGTTACATCAAGTGACATGATCGCAAAAGCGTATCAGGAGGGAATTGAATTTTTCATCAACAAACCCATCAATATTATTGAAGTGATCTCTGTCATTAAGAAAGTAAATGAAAAACTGGAAATGGCTCAAGTGATCAGCTCTTTCGAAAATGCTTTTAGCAGTATGAAACGTTATAAGAGTGATGACGCTGAGGTCAATCAAACGGTAGGTTTGAATCAGTCTATCGACAAATTATTCCTGCAGCTGGGTATTTCAGGAGACAAAGGTTCTGCCGATATCATAGAAATTATCTGTTTTCTTAATAAGCAGAAGGAGATACAAGGCTCGCCCCTCTCAAACTACAAAATGTCTGACCTTTATAAATATCTGGTTAAGAAATATGAAGAAACGTCTGGGAAAACACCAAATAACAGTGCAATAGAACAGCGCATTCGTCGCACTGTATTTCGCGCTCTGGAAAACATTTCAAACATGGGTATTGAAGACTATGGAAATGAAGTCTTTACCAGATACTCTAATACCTTATTTGAATTCAAGGAAGTCAGAACACAAATGGATTTTATTCGTGGAAAATCCTATGAAAAAGGAAAAATCAGTGTTCGAAAGTTTATTGAAGGCATAATAGCACTATCCAAACAACACATATAATGACAAATAATACACCGTTTATTCTATTTTCTGATAAGTTAAATATTCTAAAAGTTTTATCGTGCTAGTATCATGTTTTATTTTGTAGGGCAACGTTTACCCTGTTCATAGTTGAGAAAGTAAACTATTGGAGGGGTAGCAATAATGAAAAAAATGAAACTGACTACAAAGATCTTTATTGGTCTAGCGGCTGGTATTGTAACCGGTCTATTACTCGGGAGCAACCCGGAAATCGCAAATACTTACATTAAGCCGTTTGGTACACTGTTCATCAACATGATCAAAATGCTTATAGTACCACTTGTATTCTCATCACTTGTCGTAGGTGCGGCGAGTATAGGAGACATCAAGACTCTTGGCCGAATTGGTGCAAAAACATTGAGTTACTATCTACTGACGACTGCATTTGCAGTAACTATTGGACTTGTACTTGCAAAAGTCTTGGTCCCTGGTGCAGGACTGAGCATTCCGGTAGTCGGTGAAATGGCTGCTAAAGATGCACCTGCGTTAGTCGACACACTGTTAAATATCATTCCCAAGAATCCTTTAAAGGGTATGGTTGAAGGCAACATGCTTCAGATAATCACATTTGCTCTATTTATGGGTATTGGTGCAACATCTTTGCCTGAGGATAAAGCTAGACCTTTTATCAGCTTTTGTGAAAGTCTAGCAGAGATCATGTACAAGATTACAGGATTTATCATGGGATTGGCTCCAATTGGTGTATTCGCACTGATTACACCTGTGGTTGCTTCAAATGGAACTGCAGTGCTCATTCCTCTAATTAAGGTTATTGGTGCTGTATATCTCGGTTGTCTGCTACAGACTCTATTCGTATATTCAACAACGATTAAGTTGTTTACACGCGTATCACCAGCGAAATTCATTAAAGGCATCTTACCTGCAGGTGCAACAGCGTTTAGTACGTCAAGCAGCTCCGGTACTCTGCCGGTCAGCATTAAATGTGTTAAAGAAAACCTTGGTGTGTCTGATCGGATCGCAAGTTTTGTACTTCCGCTTGGAGCTACGATCAATATGGGTGGAACATCACTATATCAAGGCGTATGTGCACTCTTCGTCGCACAAGTCTATGGTATTGATTTAACAATGGCGCAAATTGGAACCATCGTCGTTACTGCAACACTGGGCGCTATTGGTACAGCTGGTGTTCCTGGTGGTGGTTTGATCATGCTTTCTATCGTTTTATCATCAGTCGGTTTACCACTGGAAGGCCTGACGCTAATTGCAGGTATTGACAGACTTCTTGATATGGCAAGAACTTCGGTAAATGTCATCGGTGATATTGCCGCGGCAACTGTTGTTGCTGCTTCAGAAGATGAACTTGATTACAGTAAGGTTCAAGCGATGGATAAAAAAGCGAACGTGGCTTAATAATAATAAGAGCATTACTGAAAAAAACACTTTTAAGTGAATGAATAAGCGAAATATGTCCCCCTAGAATCCTGATTGGTTTCTAGGGGGAATTTATTTGCTGTGGACAGGTATTGGAAATGGTTTTAACATTCGATATTTTCTAATAGATTAACGAAGTGTGTATATATTCTGAAGTTATTGTTAAGAAGTGTCCAAAGTTGATGCTAAGTAATTATTTACGATTATAATGGTTTAGGATGTGATGTGAATACCAATACGGAGGTGGTTGTGATTAAGTTGATAAAAGATTGTATAAGAATACTTTTGATTATGTTTAGAGAGATGTCTATTTATATAGGTGGTTTGTTTTTATGGCTTTTTTACTATCTTTTTATTAGGACGGGAGAGTATTTTTTAGTTGATGCAGTGATTTTTATACCAATAATAGCAATGGTCATTTCAAATGTTGTTGTTAGATTGAAGTATAAGAAGCATATCGGAAAAGCATCAATAATAGGCGCTTTAGTAGGTTTGCTAATAATTATTGGTGCCAATGAGATGGTGTGCCTGCAATATACTAAATTTTCTTCAGAAAAATGGAAGACCAATGAGAGTATTAGACATTTTATGGTATATGATCTAATGAACAACCATTTGAAAGAGAATATGACTGCAACAGAAGTAGAGAAGCTTTTAGGTGAAGATTTTAGAAGAGTTGAAAACGAAGGAAATTTGGACCAAACTATTTCGTATTACTATAGTTATGACGGATATCATGAACGTTTGTCGAATAATATATATTTAGATATATATTTCAATGCACAAAATAAAATAGTGGATTTTGAAGTTTATGAGGAAATGGCAGATTGGAATTAAAGTATAGCTCGCAACGTTTATATTTCTGGTAACTTCATAAGAGTGAAGGTGAGCCCTGTCACCATGTCGAATACTGACGTATGAATATATTCTTGAAAGGAGCATAAAAATGAAAGTTTACAT
>Ga0209272_10000677_pt1 | contig 25557 bp, 23 predicted proteins | sample tdDd002_FD_187125 | JGI IMG/M metagenome (GOLD analysis project Ga0209272, IMG submission 187125) | Marine sediment microbial communities from the Atlantic coast under amendment with organic carbon and nitrate - tdDd00.2 (SPAdes)... | ecosystem: Environmental > Aquatic > Marine > Coastal >... | reverse complement strand
GACATCAAATCAGAGTAATTGTCTATAAACCGTTAAAACCAGATAAACCCATAAAATCGGATAAAGAAATACCTGGACTGCTTTATATGCATGGCGGTGGTTATATTATGGGATCACCTGAACAAGACTACAGTATTATGAAAGAACTGTTGTTAGAGAGACAATGTGTTATTGTTTCACCGGATTACAGGAAATCCTTTGATGCACCTTATCCAGCAGCGATTCATGATTGTTATGATACATTAAAGTGGATGATAAAAAATCAAAACAGCTTAGGATTTCGTAAAGATCAATTGTTTACAGTTGGTATCAGTGCTGGTGGTGGTTTAACGGCAGCAATTAACTTGATGGCTAGAGATTTAGGTGATATAAACATAGCTTATCAAATGCCGCTTTATCCGATGTTGGACGATCGAATGACAACAGAGTCTATGAAAAATCATGATGGTCCTATTTGGAATGAAGCTCTAAGTAAATATGCTTGGGACCTGTATTTGTCTAATAGTAAAGAAACTTCATGTTACGCAGCGCCATCAAGAGCTGAATCCTTGGAGAACTTACCACCGCTTAGTACGTTTATTGGAGGCTTGGATCCGTTTTTGGATGAGACACTTGATTATGTCAAAAGGCTCAAACAGACAGAGGTAGCAGCTGAATGCAAAGTATTTGAAGGGGCTTTTCATGGTTTTGAGGTTGTTTGCCCAAAAGCTAAGATATCAATTGAAGCCAAGAGGTTTATGTTGGATCAATTTAATCATGCAGTAGATCACTATTTTAAGGACCAACCGACAAAAGGTTGATAAGGAGGAATATTATGTACAAGTATAAATATGTGGAAGTTGAATTAAACGGTCTTTTCCAAACCGCTAACCATCACGAAGTAATTGATCAGCATGCGAAAGAAGGTTGGCGATTTGTACAACTGTTACCGATTAGATACAATGGTCACGGTAAACCAACGGAATATGAGATTATTTTTGAACAAAATATAGAAGATTAGAGAAGTTAGACAAAAAATGTTGATTGGGGATTTTAATTGACCACAATCCAAGTTTATGTAATTCAATGATTATAGGTCTTTATGTCAATGAGCTCATATTCTATGAAGAAATGCTCTTGGAATGTTAGCGATATAAATCTTTAAAAGTATTATGATTTTCTTATTAATACATTAAATTTAAATCATCATTAATCAAGAAATATCTTTTATGTAAAGCTTACAGTATAATTATATGTACTTGATTAGAGTTTACTTAATATATTATATAGAAAGGATTAGACCATTGAGGAAAAAAAGCCAATATGATATTGTAATTGTTTTTATAGCAATTTTGATACTTATCTTTATATTTGGAAAGCAGTATACACGATTAGACACTTATGATCGTTATGTAAACTATTATGATCGATACTCAGTAGAGATAGATAATTACCGTTATGATAACATGATGTTAAATACCTCATCGTTAGGTTATTTAAATGATTTAAAGGTAGTTGAATACAGGTCCGAAGTCACATTTTCAGATACAAATACAGCAACTAGAACTTTGAAACTAGGTAAAAAAACCACAACACAACATTCTATTCGTTTTATAGATCCAAATGGTGACGAAATAAGTTTCTCTTGTTATGCTGACTATAAAAACAACAACCAAGAAGCCGCAGATAAATTATCTGTTGGTTATAATTATATAAGACCTGATGATGCACCAAAAAACTTTATTAGCGTATATTATATTGTTGATTCTGATGGACATTTTGTAGCGTATGGATTAACTAAAGAACATGTAGAGAAAGCAATACCTTTTTTGCAAAAGATAATAAAAAGAGGATGATGAAACAAAGCGATATGAACTTAAGATAGATTTAGTTTCAACAATCAAATAATAGAATAACTGTATAACTTATGTTGATAACTTTAATAAACAGAAAGTTATCAACATTTATTTTAGCAGCATACATCCTTTTTATACCATTATATGGTATAATTGCTATGGTTTTATTTTGATAATAACAGGAGGAAATGATGAGAGAAAAACTAGATATTGGAGAAGCAATATCAGATGCGATCCAACATATGATAACGAGTTGGAAACTACTTGTGATCAACTATTTATTTATGTTAGGTATTGGTTTGGTAACAGTAGCGTATACAGCATCGGTATTCACTGGAGACTTTGAAGCACTTTTATATACTGGTTATACATCACCGTTTGAATTAATGATTAAGTCGTTTCTTATGATACTGCCTTTTATGATTGTTATTGGTTTGATAAGCGTTTGTATACAGGCGGTGTATATTAAGATAATTGATGATACCATCGAAAAAAGACAATTGAGTTACAAGGAACAATTTGTATTTGTTTTTAAAAAATTAGGGAAACTGATTTTAGCAGGTGTAATTGTTATTATTCCAGTGATACTAATGTATTTGTTGATGTTTAGAACGATGACCAATATGTATTATGGCAGTTTTGCACCATTTTTTCTTATGCTTCTAATCATGTTAGCGTATGCAATGATGTTAACATTTGTCAATCAAAGTATCATTACTGAAGACGTCAGTGCCTTCCAAGCGATAAAAAACAGTTTTCGTGTTGTTAGCCATAACTTCTTTAGATTGATGTTCACTTTTATAGGTTATGGTATTTTGACACTTATTATGGGTAAGATTTTCGGAGATACAAGTGTTGTAGTAGTTGTTATTAAGGCAATTGTTGATGCATTCTTATCTTTATTTGCTATTGTTTTTATAACAACTTTGTATAAACAAGTCTCAGAGAGACCAAATCAAGATGAAGAGTATGAGTTAGAGTATTATGAAGAGAGTTAAATTAGATATCGGAAAAGGCATTGCTGATGCAGTAGAGTGTATTAAATCAACATACAAACCACTTCTTATATTATTGTTGATTATGTTATCAATACAGATTATTCAAGGTATTTACTATCAACCCTTATCAACAACGGATTTTAATCTTGCTTTTACAGATCCGGAAAGCTATAGAGCACAAACAGCAAACATGCCTGGTATGACAGGCATGCAAACTTTAATGAGCTTTGGATTTACCTTAATTGTGTTTCTCAACATGAATATCGTCATTGTTGTTTCCAATAAGTTTTTTAGTAAAAGTGAGATGACTGCAGAGGATATTATTTATTACAGTCTAAAAAAAATGTTCACTTTAATAGTCAGTTTCTTTTTTATGATGTTAACATTTATTCCGTTAATAATTATCATGGTTATTTTAGTCTTTTTATCTGTAGCAGTGTCACCAATATTACTTATCTTAACTGTAATCTTTGGTATTGGATTATTTGTATATATTAATATGTGTATTATGATTCAATACAGCATTGTTATCGAAGATGTTGGTCCGATAAAGGGATGGTTAAACAGTATCAAACTTGTGAGTCATAACTTTTTTAGAGTATTCTTTACTTATGCAGGGTTTATGTTGTTATCGTTTCTGTTAAGAAGTCTATTCTTAACGGATTCAATCATCTCTGTAATAATAACTGGTATTCTATCGGGGACAATATCTATGTTTTTAACTGTAACGATGACTGCCGTATATAATCAAGCGATAGACAAAGAACCGGTAACGGTTGATTATAGAGATGCCTAGCATCTCTTCTTTTATTTCAAGTGAAAATAATGTATGCTAAATAGGAGGTGAGTTAATGAAATCATATGTAGAGAATTCTCATAATAGATGCGAATTATTTGGAATCGAAAAAACACAGGTCGTTAGCAAAAGAATATTATCGCCAGATGAGCTTCATAAAAGGTTGATGAGTAAAGAAAACTTTATACAAGTCGCTGAGCCCTTTATGAACCACTTATACAACTTTGTAAAAGGATCAAATTTCTTTGCAATTTTAACAGACAAAGATGGCTGTATATTAAGTATGATTGGTGATGAAGATATATTGGAGACCGCTTTTTCCTTTGAAATGGTCCCAGGTGCTTTTATGGATGAAAAAAATATTGGAACGAATGCCATGGGCACGGCGCTTTATGAAGATAAACCCGTTCAAATCTCTGCCGGTGAACATTATATAAGTGCTTATCATCGATGGACTTGTTCTGGAGCACCTATTCATGATGTGGATGGTTCTATTATGGGTTGTTTAGATTTAACAGGATTCAGTGAAGGGGTTCATTCCCATACTTTAGGTATGGTTGTTGCAGCATCTCATGCCATTGAAAAGATGTTAGAAGGAGATGCTTATAATAATCAACTTAATGCTTCAAAATTATATACAGAAACCATCATTAATTCAATTCCTTCTGCTATACTAACTGTAGACTTAGAAGGGCGTATCATCTCTTTTAATCCTTATGTTATGAAGGCGCTGGGATTTAATCAAGAAGAACTTAAGTTGATTAACTTTAATGAAATCATGCCAAATTATAAAGATGTTATTATTAATATATCCCATAAAAAATCGATTGTAGATGAAGAAATGCAAATGAATTCTAAGTTGAATAAAGTATTTTATAATGTATCTATTTATCCAATCTTGGATGCTTCAAAACAGATTAATCAGATGATTTTTGTTATCAAGGATATCAAGAAGATGCGAAAACTGGCAAATAGGATTATGGGTAGAAGGGCTATTTATACCTTTGATAAGATTATTGGTGTTAATGAAAGTTTTTTAAATGCAGTAGCATTTGCAAAGAAAGTTGCTGACAGTAAATCGACAGTGTTGATCATGGGAGAAAGTGGCACCGGTAAAGAAATATTTGCACAAGCCATTCAAAACTATTCCATTAGAAGCAATGAAGCTTTTATAGCTATAAACTGTGGTGCCATTCCTAAGAATTTAATTGAATCGGAGTTGTTTGGTTATGAGGAAGGTGCCTTTACTGGTGCTAAAAGAAGTGGACAACCCGGTAAATTTGAAATTGCCGATGGTGGCACAATCTTCTTAGATGAAATTGGTGAAATGCCTATAGATATGCAAACGAGACTGCTTCGAGTGATTGAAGAATCAACGGTCTCAAGAATTGGTAGTACCAAAGAGATACCTGTAGATGTTAGGATTATAGCAGCAACCAACAAAGACTTGATTGAAGAAGTCAAAAAAGGTAATTTTAGAAAAGACTTATTTTACAGATTAAATGTTTTGCCTATTAAACTGCCTTCTTTAAGAGAACGTAGAGAAGATGTCCCTGATTTAGTAGAATACTTTATGAGCAGAATCTCTAAAAAACTCAACAAGAATCCTGTTGAGTTACCAGAGGATTATATGAACTATCTAATGAATTATAACTGGCCAGGTAATATTCGAGAGCTTGAAAATTTAGTGGAGCTTATTATTAATACGGAGAGTATTCCTGCTTACAATGAAGTGCCTGAACTTAAATTGAGTCATCCAAGGAAAGTAGAAGCTGTTGACTTGTTTTCATTGGATTCTATTGAGAAAAAACATATTACTCAAATACTGAAACATTTCAGTGGTAATATAACGATGGCGGCTAAAGTTTTAAATATCGGAAGAAACACATTGTATAGAAAAATCGGGAAACATTGTATCAATATAGAACAGTGTTCTAATGTGGAACAAATATAACTTAAACATTGTATCGAAACGGAACGTTATCTTAGGATATCGTTTCTTTTTTTTGGCATGATATATGCGTTATAGAAGCACAGTACAATATATAAGGAGGAAATAATGAAAGGTTATAACGGAAAGATTTTAAGAGTTAACTTAACAAAGCTGGAGTACAAGGTAGAAGTCTTGGATTTGGAAATGGCTCAAAAATTTATTGGTGGGCGTGGGTTAGGAACTAAGATTTTTAGAGATGAAGTTGATGCAAATGTAGATGCATTAAGTCCAGAAAATAAATTGTTGGTTGTTACAGGACCACTTACTGGTACACCAACACCAACCGGTGGACGATATATGGTAGTAACTAAATCACCATTATCAGGTACAATTGCAAGTTCTAACTCAGGTGGATATTGGGGTGCTGAGCTAAAATTTGCGGGTTATGATGTAATTATTCTTGAAGGTAAAGCAGCAAAACCTACTTACATAAACATTGAAGATGATAAAGTAGAATTTAGAGATGCAGCTCATATTTGGGGCAAAGTGGTTTCTGAAACTTCAGATATCTTAATGAAAGAAATTCCAGAGAAAGCTAGAGTTATGACAATAGGACCAGCTGGTGAAAACTTATCGATGATTGCAGCGATTATGAATGAAAAAGATAGAGCTGCAGGTCGTTCAGGTGTTGGTGCTGTTATGGGTTCAAAGAACTTAAAAGCAATTACTGTAAAAGGTTCTTCAAAGCCGGCGATTCATGATGAAGCTGCTCTTAAAACAATCTTTAAAGACTGTTTGGGTAAAATCAAAGAAAATGGTGTAACTGGATCAGGTTTGCCAACGTATGGTACGGCAGTACTTGTTAATATTATTAACGAGAATGGCGCATTCCCAGTAAACAACTTCCAAGAATCATATTTTGATAAAGCGGAAGAAATTAGTGGTGAAACATTATCAGAAAAACATTTAATTAAAAAGACAGCATGTTATAGATGTCCTATCGCTTGCGGTCGTCACGTAAGAATTGGTGATGGCGAAGGCGGTGGACCTGAGTATGAAACAATTTGGGCATTTGGTGCAGACTGTGGTATCAGTGATATGGATCAGATTATTAAAGCCAATCATATGTGTAACGAAGTCGGTATTGACACAATCTCTGCAGGTGCGACGTTAGCAGCAGCAATGGAATTGTATCAAAGAGGCCATGTTAAAGAAGAAGAATTAGAAGGCCTTACTCTTAAATGGGGTGATGCGGACTCTATAGTTGAGTGGATGAGAAAAACAGGTAGAGCAGAAGGTTTTGGAAAGAAACTTGCAATGGGTTCTTATAGATTAGCAGATAGTTATGGTGTTGCTGATTTATCTATGTCAGTTAAAAAACTAGAAATCCCAGCTTATGATCCTAGAGGTATTCAAGGTCAAGGATTACAATACGCGACATCTAATCGTGGTGGCTGTCATGTAAGAGGTTATTTAATTTCTCCTGAAATTTTAGCGCTTCCTGAAAAATTAGATCGTTTATCATTAGAAGGTAAACCGCTATGGGCGAAAATATTCCAAGACTTAACAGCGTCTATTGACTCATTAGGTTTATGTTTATTTACTTCATTTGCACTTGGTGCACCTGAATATGCTGATTTGGTAAATGCGGTTTGTGGTACATCTCATACAGCTGATTCTGTTTTAGAAGCTGGTGAACGTATTTGGAATATTGAAAGACAGTTTAACTTAGAAGCTGGTATATCTCCTTCTGAAGATAAATTGCCTAAACGTCTATTGGAAGAACCAATTCCAGAAGGTCCTTCTAAGGGTTGGGTTCATAAATTATCAGATTTATTACCAGAGTATTATGAATTAAGAGGCTGGAATAAAGAAGGTTATCCAACAGAAGAAAGACTTAAAAAATTAGGATTATAAAATGAACATAGAAGTCAGATTATTTGCGACCCTGAGAACGGGTCGCTTCAAAAAAGAAGTTCAAACATTTGAACGCACAGTGACCCCAAAGGACATCTTGGATCAATTGGATATTCCCATTGAAGAAGTGGCTATACTTTTAATCAATGGACGTGATGGACAATTTGATACTGAGCTTTTAGATAAGGATGTCATCTCTGTATTTCCACCAGTAGGCGGTGGATGATGAGATATTCCAAAAATGAAAACATGTTAACACCAGAAGAAAACAAGTCGTTGAAGAATTTTAGAGTAGCGGTGATTGGTTGTGGTGGTCTAGGTGGTTATTGTATTGAAATGTTGGCAAGACTTGGTATAGGCAGTATTGTTTGTGTTGATGGAGATGTCTTTGATGAAAGTAATTTGAATAGACAACTTTTATCTGAAGAAGCCTTGATTGGTTATCCGAAAGCAAAAGCGGCTGAAAAACATATTTACAGAATCAATTCGAATGTTCAAATGACAGCTTTTGATATGATGTTAACAGAAGAGAATCATGAAAAAATCTTAGCGAAATGTGATGTGGTTGTAGATGCTGTAGATTCAATTGACACAAAGTTATTTTTACAAGATATTTGTGAGAAACTAGATCTACCGTTGATTCATGGTGCTATTGGTGGTTGGTATGGTCAAGTATCAACGATAATGCCAGGTGATAGAACTTTGGATTTGGTTTATAAAAATAAAAAGAGTATAGAAAAAGAGTTGGGTAATCCATCTTTTACACCAGGAACCATTGCTTCTATGCAACTTGCTGAAGTGCTGAAGGTGTTACTAAATAAAGGGGAAATACTAACAAAAAAATTATTGTTTATAGATCTTCTGAACCATGATTATGAAGTTTTAGAATTTTAGTCACTCTATGAGTGGCTTTTTTTTTATTTTAAATGCTATAATTAGTAAGATGACAATTATTGGAGACTGAAATGAGTAAATGGACTAAATTTAAGAAAATAATTTTAATAGCGTTTTTAGCAGCCATCGGTGCAAGACTGTATGTCAGTTTTTTTGTTGATGGTTTTATCATCACCTTTACCGCAATTATACTTGCTATATCATTGTACTTTAACGATGATGTACATCCCTTAGCGCTTGGTATAGTAGTTGCAATAGTATCACCTGGGATGAGATTTGCTTTTGAATCTTTTGCTTCGCCAGATGTTTTGATGTCTGTTAATCAAATATATCCAGACATCTTTTTCTATTTAACATATGGACTGGTATTTTATTTGTTTAGAAAACACTTAGGACATAGTTTTAAATCGAAATTCTATCTAGTAGCCTTTTTCACAGACTTCTTATCTAATTTAGCAGAAATGTTGGTGCGGACAAAAATATTTGATATCACATGGTTTATGATTGAAGGTATTGTCTTAGTTGCCATTGGACGTACGTTGATTACACTATTATCAATTTATCTTATTGTTAGGTACTCAACACTTTTAATGAGACAGGCACATGAAAAAAGATATCAGTATTTGATGATGCAGTCCTCTAGATTTAAAAGTGAAATTTATTTTCTCCATAAAAATATGAATCAAATAGAAAGTTTGATGAGTTTATCTCATCAAATCAAAAGAAAAGTATCGGATGATTTAGAGCTTAAGGAATTGACGTTGGATTTATCTAAAGGTATTCATGAAATTAAAAAAGACTATATCAGAGTCGTAAGAGGGTTAGAAGAAATCTATGACGGTGGCATGAATCTAAATGAAATCTCCATGAAAGATTTATTTAAAATAATCGAAGTGAGTACGGAAGACTATATACGAAGCAAACATCTTAATGTAATTTGTCGCTTTAAATGTAAAGTGAACATCATGGTAAAAGACCATTTTTATTTGATGTCTATTCTTAGGAACTTGGTCAACAACAGTATTGATGCATGTGGTACTCAGGGTGTTATTGATGTCTATGCCCATGAGGTGGAGGACCTAATAACAATTTACGTTAGAGATAACGGTACTGGTATTTCAGAAGATGATCGAACATTTATTTTCAATACAGGTTACTCTACTAAATTTAATGAAGATACAGGAGATATTTATAGAGGTCTTGGATTAACTCTTGTAAAAGAAATGGTTGAAAATGTATTTGAAGGCAACATCACTTATGAATCTGAATTAAACAAAGGCACGACTTTTATTCTGAATTTAAGTCCACAAGTATTACAGGAAGGATCTGAAGATGAAATATTACATTCTTGATGATGATATCAATATAGTTAAAATTCTTAGAAATATTATAGAAGAAGATTTTGATAGACGTGTCATTGGATTTGGTACTGATCCCAAAGAGGCTGTAGATGAAATTCTTTTAAATCGACCAGATGTTGTTTTGGTTGATTACTTAATGCCGGGATATGATGGTGTGGATGTTATTAAGAAAATTAAATCGGTGATATCAGATATTGAATTTATAATGATATCACAAGTGTCAGACAAAGCTATGATTGGTGAAGCGTATGGTGAAGGGCTGAGTTTTTTCATTTCAAAACCCATTAATAAAATTGAAGTTGATGTCATACTCGGCAATATGGAGGATCGCATTAAGACCTCACGTAAATTGAATCAAATCATTCATTTGATTGGTGATTCTGAAAAAAATGAACCAATGATCAATCGTTATGAAATTGCAAAAAGTGTCTTAAAAGATTTGGGTATTTATTCTGAAAAAGGCAGCAAAGATATGATTGCGATTATCGAAATGATGCAATCCGATGAGTTGGATATCTCTGAAGCCTTTGAAAATTATTGCAAAGCATATCATGAGAAACCGAAGATTATCAGACAACGTATGAGACGTTCAATGTCCAAAGGGTTAAGAAATTTGGCTTATCTTGGCATCGAAGATTATATGAATGAGCTATTTGTTAAATACTCAAATAGTTTATATGATTTTGAAACCGTTAAAAGAGAGATGGATTATATCCGTGGGACCAATAAAAATAGAGGTACTATATCCATTGATAAGTTTTTGGAAAGTTTGAATGAATTCTAAAAATTCTAAATAATTGAAATAATATGAAGCCTGATGAAGCTTTTTGAATCCCTACCTTATACTTTTTAATAAGGGGGGATTATTTTATGAATGGAGTTATAGAAAACTATGGTTTGTGGTCACTTTTGCCACCACTTGTAGCGATTGTTTTAGCATTTAAAACAAAACAAGTGTTACCATCATTATTTGCTGCAATACTTGTCGGGGCGACTATTATTGCAGGTGGTAATGTATTTGAGGGCTTTTCAAATACAGTTACTAAGTACATAGCTGGATCAGTTGCATCTGAATGGAATGCAGGTATCATCGTATTTGATATCGGTTTGGGTGGAATGATTGGTATTGTAGCAGCATCAGGTGGTGCTAAGGCCATTGCTGAATGGCTGGCAACAAAAGCACGAACCGCAAAATCGGGTATGGCTGCAACATGGGCAATGGGACTTTTAATATTCTTTGATGATTATTCAAACACATTATTAGTTGGAACAACAATGAGACCTTTAACTGACAAGTTAAAGATTTCAAGAGAAAAATTAGCATTTTTAACAGATTCAACAGCAGCGCCTGTTGCATCAATGGCACTTATATCAACGTGGATTGCTTATGAAATGGGTCTTTTAAGAGATGCATTTGCAACAATTGGTGTAGAAGCGAATATTTATTCTGTATTTATTAAATCTGTACCATTCAGATTCTACAGTTTGATTATGTTAGGTTTTGTTTTGATGATTGCTGTAACGGGTCGTGACTATGGACCAATGTTAAAAGCAGAAAGAAGAGCAAGATTTGAAGGTAAATTGGTTGGAGACGATGCAACACCTTTAGCATCAAAAGAATTAACTGAAATGGAAATCAAAGAAGGTATTCCACTTCGCGCAATGAACGCAATTATTCCAGTTTTAACAGTTGTAGTAATGGTTATTGTTGGTCTTTATATCAGTGGTAGAAGTTCAATCTTAGGTGGTGATGATGTAGAATTAATTTCTAGATTAAAAGAATCACCATTTGCATTTACAGTAATTAGAGATGTTATTGGATCAGCTAATGCTGCAGTGGCAATGATGTGGGCTTCATTCTTAGGATCGTTAGTAGCATTTGGTATGGTATTATTCCAAAAGATTTTAACATTCGAAGAAGCAATGAATGCATGGATTGATGGTGCAAAATCACTTGTAATTGCAATCTTTGTTTTAGTAATGGCTTGGGGTATCGGATCTATGTGTAAAGATTTAGGAACTGCTAATTACCTAGTTGGTATATTAGAAGGAAAAATCAGTGCAGAAATTATCCCATTAGCAGTATTTATTCTAGGGTGTTTAATTGCATTCTCAACAGGTACATCTTGGGGAACTACAGCAATCATGATGCCAATAGCAGTACCACTTGTATTTACATTAAGTGGTGGTGATACAGGTACACTTCTTTATGCAACAATAGGTGCAGTATTTACAGGCGCAGTATTTGGAGATCACTGTTCACCAATCTCAGATACAACCATTATGAGTTCCATGTCAGCTGCATCTGATCATATTGATCATGTTAAGACACAAATACCTTATTCGGTTACAGTTGCTATTATAGCAGTAGTCGTAGGTTACTTACCAGCAGCACTAATTGGAATTAATCCAATTATTTCATTAATCATTGGATATGGTTTAGCATTCTTGGCCATTAAGTTTATGGGTAAAGAAGTTGAAGATCCTGCTTATGCAGTAGAATTCAAGAGGAATAAAAAAGCGGTATAAAAAATGGAGCAGTGAAAGCTGCTCCTCTTCTTTTGAATAGAGATATTAGATTGTTTGATTTCTATTATAATGGAAAGAAAAAACGTTGATACGCAGTTCTTATTAGAACTGTGTTTTTGATTTATAATAGTGTTATACTTGTTAATAATATACTAGGAATGTTTTCAACTTAAAGTTCTTTGTGATATCATAGACTTAGGATTGAGAGGTGTATAAATGAAAGATTTTGACATCGATAAAGTACTAGAAGAACTCTATCAAATAGATGAGGATGGCATGGTACTTAAAGGAAAATTGAATATAGTTGAAGATGAGTTCTATCAGAAATTGTTGGAAAATTTAAAAAAGTCTGAAAGAGAGTATATGAAGGCTGCACGTCTTGACGCCAAACGGAAAACAAAAGAGATTTTGGCCAAAACAATTGAAGAAGAGCAAACGATTATGGAAACTTGTTATAAAGAAACAGATCGATTGGATGATATTATGAAACATCATAAAGAAAAGTTGATTAAAAAAGTTTTTGAACATGTTTTCTTAGAAGAGGTGTAGCATGTCTAATGTCAGGCGATTTGCAGCACTAAATACAAAAATAAAAAGCATGGTTGGCAAACTATTAACACAAGAAGATTATCAGAATATGCTGGTGATGAATAATGAAAAAGAAATATTTGATTATTTGAATGAGTCAACATACTATGCCAATATTTTTAAAGATTTGAATGAGGAAGACTATAGTGTGACCACTGTAGAATCTCATATAAAGAATTATATTATTACTTTGTATAAAAAGATCATGTGTTTTATAACAGGAGATTATCAGAAGTTATTTAGACTACTGATGAAACGTTTTGAAGCTGAGGACATTAAAACCTATTTAAGAGCGCTTATTTTGAAACAAGATGTCTCGAAATTATATTTGGAATATCCCAATGCTTCATTCTACTCAAAACTGGATTATAGAACACTCAGTCAATCTTCAGATCTAACTGAGTTTGTTGAATGCCTTAATGGTACAATTTATTATAAGGTTTTAAAACTGTATTTAAATGAATCAACAGATCGAATGCTTTTTTATATGGAGATGAATCTTGACCGGGTATACTTTTCAAAATTATCAGTTGAAATATCTAAATATAAAGGTGATGAACGACCTATATTTGATATTCTTCAAATGAATATTGATTTTTTAAACTTTCAATGGATTTATAGGGGAAGAAAGTTCTATCATTTATCGTCAGAGGAAGTGTTGAACTATACACTTCCAAATGGTCATTATCTCAATTATGAATTGTTGAAGACTTTGGCTTATACAGATGATGAAATAGAATTATTTGAAATTATGTCTCAAACGCATTACAAAAAACTATTTGAACATGATGACAAAACAGAACGCTTTTTAGAAAGAGATATGGATCGTTATTTGTACAAACATTTTTTAAAGAGTGATAGGGAATCTACATTAAATATGGTAACGGCAGTTACCTTTACTCATCGACTGGAATTTGAGATGAGAGATTTATTTACAATGATAGAAGCAAAACATTATGGCGTATCATCTCATGAATTAAAAGACTATTTGGTTCGTGTGTTATAGGAGGTGAAGTCTTGGCAGTAGAAAAAATGAAATTATTGAATCTGGTTATTGAAAAATCTCAAGCTCATGGTGTGCTAAAAGATATTGCACTACAAGAACGCATCCATTTGATTAATTCTATGACGGAAATCAATGAAAGTAATTTTAAGCTAAAAGTAGATGAGGATTTAATTGAAGAAGTAAAGGGACTTTGTCTAATCGATAACTTTTCGGAAAAGAAAGATTATAAGACCATACAGGATAAACTTTATAAGCTGATGGATTATATGAAACTGGAACGAGTTTTAGATAAAGCACTTTTAGAAGACGAATATGACTTTGATGTACTTCGAGGAGAAATCAGCTCCATATACGATGAACTCTCTGAAATTAGAGATAGAATTCAAATATTGGAAGCGGAGAAATCTTCTTTAGAGGAAATGAATATAATAGAGGGCATCTATGAGGAAATTGACTTTAATAAGTTATTTAACTTAAACTTTTTTAATGTTAAGTTTGGAACGTTATCCAAAGAAAATATGGAAAGACTGACCAAGAACTATGACAATATCTATGCTGCAATATTACATATTGGTCGTAAAGGTTCTAATGAAATTTATATTGTTGTTTCCTTAAAGGAATTAGAATTGGAAACAGATAGAATTTTAAGATCTGTCTACTTTGAAGAAATAAAATTACTCGAGGAGTATTTGGATACACCTGCTCATATGATTGAAAAAATTGAACATCGTATGATGTTTATCGATCAAGAGTTAGAAGGGCTTCATTTAGAAGCCAAACATTATGATGAGAAGTATGGTCATCGTCTGATGGTCTGTTATTCTCAATTGATGTTAGAACTTAAAATTGAACAAATGAAGAAACAATTGGCAGTTACCAATAACTATGTGTATATCACAGGTTGGGTATCTGAAAGTGATTGTATGGAAATGGAATCCCATTTCAATCATTATGGTGCAAAAATAGTATTTGCTACAAGAGATGTAACAGATGTCAGTCATAAGATAAAACCACCGACAAAACTGAAAAACAATTGGTTGTTTAAACCATTTGAGATGTTGGTGCATATGTACGGCACACCATCGTATAGTGAACTTGATCCGACAGCGTTTGTTGGCATGGCCTATATGTTGCTGTTTGGTGCAATGTTTGGGGATCTGGGTCAAGGGCTATTGCTTTTGATAGCGGGTTACTTCATAAAGAAGAAAGCAGAATCACCAGGTGGAATTTTAATGAGAATCGGACTGTTTTCAATGTTGTTTGGTTTCTTCTATGACAGTTTCTTCGGTTATGAACATGTGATTTCAAAACTGTTCCCAGAAAGTTTATCTAAAATATTTATAAGACCTATTGAAAACATCAACACAGTTTTAATCGCTGGTGTTGTATCTGGTTTGATATTCTTAATGATTAGTTATGGTTACAGTGTGGTGAATAAACTAAAGAACAAAGATATAAAAGAAGGTCTATTTGGTAGAAACGGTATTGCAGGTATTGTTTTATTTATAGCAACGCTTTTACTTGTTGCGGGAAGTTTCTTAAACATGACATGGGTACCAACGGATTTAATGAAAATTATAATGGTATTGATGGTTATATTGATGGTGATTAGAGAACCACTTGCTAATACCATTAAGAAGAAAAAGCCTTTGTACCATGAACCGCCTACAGAATATTATGTGGAAAGTAGTTTTGAGCTATTGGAAACTTTCTTAGGTATGTTAAGTAATACTTTGTCGTTTATAAGAGTTGGTGCATTTGCTTTAAATCATGTAGGACTTTTTATGGCGTTTCACACCATTGCTACATTAATTGGCTCAGTCATGGGTGAAGTAAGCATGTTTATAGTAGGAAATATAATTGTTATTGGTCTTGAAGGCTTAATTGTATTAATACAAGGATTGAGATTGGTGTATTACGAGATGTTTAGTAAGTACTACACTGGAGATGGCTTATCATTTGAGCCTATTGAAGTTGAAAACGTAGGAGGTTTATAATAATGGAACTAATTTTGGCATTAAATATTCTAATTGTTTTGGTAACGGTTGGATTTGGCGTTTATTATATTGTAAAGAAAAATGAGAAGTCTAGAAAACTGTTAAAGAAAATGCTTAGAGTGAATGTATTTACATTTATTCCTTTGATGTTAATTGCAATGGCGATGCTTGTACCAGATGCTGTATTTGCAATGACCGATACAACAACAACAGCTGTAGCTGAGAACTCTTCTGCTGGATTAGGCTACATAGCAGCAGCTTTAGCAACCGGACTTGCTACAATTGGTACAGGTTATGCAGTTGGAGCGGTAGGCTCATCTGCTCTTGGAGCTGTTTCTGAAGATCCAAAGATTTTAGGTAAAACACTTATTTTTGTTGGATTAGCAGAAGGTATAGCAATTTATGGATTAATCATTTCAATCCTTATTATTGGTAGACTGTAATGGAATCTTATTTAATCAGTGACAATGAAGAAACATTAATTGGTATGAAAATGGCAGGTGTTTCAGGAGAATTATTAACAGATAACCAAGTAATATTAAATCGGATAGATGAACTGATTTTAGATCCAAACATTGGGATTATTATTTTAACACATAAAACAAAAGTAAAAATTGAAGAAGAGGTTATGACTCGTAAACTGCAATCAAAAGAGACTTTGATTGTAGAAATACCAGGTCCAGGAGAGTCAATTAAAAGCGATTTTATTACAAAATACATACGAGAATCCATCGGATTAAAACTGTAAAGAAGGTGCTAAATGATTACAGTCAATGACAAGTTAAAATTATTTACAAAACGTATCATTGATCGACAACAAGACGAGTATGATGACAAAGTTCAAGCTTTAGAAGAAAAGATGGTTGTTGATCTAGAAGAGCGTAAACAAATGTTGGTAAAAGATCGAACCCGGTATGAGACATCTTTACTAAAAGGTGTTAAAACCGAGCGCGCTCAACGTCTTTCGAATGCAAGAAGCGAAAGAAAAAGACGGTTGCTTCTAAAACGTAAAGAAATGATTGATGTTCTCTTAACAGGTGTAAAAGATTATACACTTGAATTTGTGAACACAAAAGAATATGAAACATATTTAAAGAAAACGATAGTGAAACATCAAGAGACGATACGCAAAATGGGTTCTTTTATAATGATTGTACATGAGCGAGATCTGATATACAAAGAGATGTTCATTGATTTATTTGATTCATTAAACCTTGAGTGTATGAGTATAGAAGTGAGCAGAAAACGAATGCTGGGTGGTGCCATCCTTATGAAAAGTGATAAAACAACCCGTATGGATTTATCTTTAGATTCGGTAATTGAAGATAATAAAAAATACATGGGCCAATTAATATATGACATGTTAGAAGAAGCAGGTGAATTCAGTGGAAAACAAAGCTAAAGTAATAATGATCAATGGTCCAGTTGTTAAGGGTCGTCATATGTCAGATTTTAAAATGAGAGAAATGGTTATGGTTGGTGACAAGAAACTGATCGGTGAAGTGATTTCTCTTGAAGGTGATATTGGCACGATTCAAGTGTATGAAGAAACAGAAGGACTATTCTTAAATGAAGTAATTGAACCAACACATAAGCCTTTATCCTTAAAACTTGGACCTGGACTGCTTAAAAATATGTTTGATGGGATCGAAAGACCACTTAAGAAACTTTTTGAATTGTCTGGTGATTTTATAGCAGAAGGCATTGGATTAATTTCAATTGATGATACCGTAGACTGGGATGTCAATATGATGGTTGAAGAAGGTGATTTTGTTGATGAAGGTTATCCGATAGCTTGGATTCAAGAGACTGAATTGATTAAACATAAAGTCTTGATGCCACCAGGTAAAAGAGGACATGTTAAGAAGATTCTTAATGATGGTCTTTACAAAATAGAAGATATTATTTGTGTAATAGAAGATGAACATGGTGATGAGATAGAAATCAAACTCTATCAAGAATGGCCTGTTCGAGAGCAACGTCCAATTCTTGAACGAAAAACGTTGTCGATACCACTTTTGACGGGACAACGTGTACTGGATATATTTTTCCCCATAGCAAAAGGTGGTACAGCTGCAATTCCCGGAGGATTTGGTACTGGAAAGACTATGACGCAACATCAACTGGCTAAATGGTGTGATGCAGATATTATTGTTTATATCGGTTGTGGTGAACGTGGTAATGAAATGACAGATGTACTTCAAGAGTTTCCAAAACTGATTGATCCAATGAGTGGGAAATCTATTATGGAAAGAACAGTTTTAATCGCTAATACCTCTAATATGCCAGTTGCTGCAAGAGAAGCGAGTATCTATACTGGTATCACCATTGCAGAATTCTATAGAGATATGGGATATCATGTTGCGATTATGGCTGATAGTACCTCAAGATGGGCTGAAGCTTTAAGAGAATTATCCGGTCGTTTGGAAGAGATGCCTGCTGAAGAAGGTTATCCTGCTTACTTGCCCTCTAGATTGGCTGGTTTTTATGAAAGAGCTGGTCTTGTTGAAACACTTTGTGGTCAAGAAGCTTCAGTTACGATTATCGGAGCTGTTTCACCCGCAGGTGGTGATTTTTCAGAACCTGTAACAGAAAATACAAAACGATTTGTTAATGCTTTTTTAGCGCTTGATAAACGCCTTGCTTATGCAAGACATTATCCTGCAATCAATTGGCTGGATTCTTATTCCGGGTATATTAAAATGTTAGAAGAGTGGTATTCCAATTACGTATCAGATGATGTTTTAGAATTAAGAGCTGAAATGCTAAAAGTGCTTCATGAAGAAAACAAACTATCAGATATTGTTCAATTGGTCGGTGAAGATGTGTTACCTGATGATCAACGTTTGATATTAGAAATAGCGAAAGTGATTAAAGTTGGATTTTTACAACAGAATGCTTTTCATAAAGAAGATACATATGTCCCACTTCAGAAACAACACCTTATGTTAGAAATCATCAACTATTTATATGAAAAAGGTAAAGAAGCCATTAAAATGGGAATCCCGATTTCAGTGGTTAAAGATCCTGAACTGTATAATCGAGTAACGAGAGTAAAATACACCATTAAAAATGATGACTTACAAGACTTTGGTTTTTTGATGCAAGATATAGACAAATACTATAATGAACTTATGGCGAAGTATAAGAAATAGGTGAGAGATGAGACAAGAATATTTACAAATAGATAAAATTGAAGGACCTTTGATCATCTTAGACCATGTTGACCATGCATCCTATGGTGAGATTATTCAGATAAAATCTGATGATCAGAAACAGCGTATGGGAAAAGTTATTAAAATAGAAGGGGATCAAGTGATTGCTCAAGTTTTTGAAGGCACACAAGGTCTTTCAAGATACAACTCAGCGGTTAAGTTTACAGGTAAACCTTTTGAAATTAATATCTCAAAGGAAGTTCTTGGTAGAACGTTTAATGGTGTTGGTAAACCTATTGATCAAGGTGGCTTTATTTACAGTAAAGATACGTATAATATTAATGGGCGTCCGATTAATCCGGTTGCAAGAAGATATCCAAGGGATTACATTCAAACAGGCATTTCTACAATAGATACATTGACGACTCTCATTAAAGGACAGAAATTACCGATATTTTCTGGTAATGGACTGCCTCATAATGAATTGGCCGCACAGATTGTACGACAAGCGAAACTACGTGATTCTAAGAAAAAGTTTGCAGTTGTTTTTGCTGCAATTGGTATAAAAAATGACGATGCAGCTTTCTTTAGAAATAGCTTTGAAGAAGCTGGGGTTCTTGAAAATGTTGTGATGTTTTTAAATTTAGCGGATGATCCGATTGTAGAAAGAATCAGTACGCCGAGATGTGCATTAACAGTAGCTGAGTATCTGGCCTTCAAAGAGAATTATGATATTTTAGTTGTTATGACTGATATTACAAGTTACTGTGAAGCGCTTAGAGAGATTTCTTCTGCAAGAGAAGAGGTCCCTTCTAGAAAAGGCTATCCAGGTTATCTATATTCGGACTTAGCAACGCTTTATGAAAGAGCGGGTGTGTTACAAGGGAAAGAAGGTTCAATCACTTTCCTGCCGATTTTGACGATGCCCAATGATGATATATCTCATCCTATTCCAGATTTAACAGGTTATATAACCGAAGGACAGATTGTTCTGGGTAGAGATTTATCTAGAAATAATGTTTACCCTCCAGTGAGTGTTTTGCCCTCATTGTCTCGATTGATGAAAGATGGCATTGGAGAAGGGTATACAAGAGAAGATCATCCAGAGGTAGCGAATCAATTGTTTGCGTCTTATTCTAAAGTACAGGATGTAAGAGCTTTGGCGCAGATTATTGGCGAAAGTGACTTATCAATAAACGATCAAAAGTTATTGGAATTTGGTAGACAGTTTGAAAAACAGTTTGTCACTCAGAAAAATCATGAGGAACGAAATGTGGATCAAAGTGTAGAACTGGCTTGGGAAATATTAAGAATTCTGCCTAAATCAGAATTGGACCGTATAGATGATGAGATATTACAGAAATATTATTAGGTGATTTATGAATAAAATGGCCCCAACAAAAGCCAATTTGATGAAATCCAAATCCATGTTGGACTTTTCAAAAAAAGGCTATGATTTACTTGATAGGAAACGGAATGTCCTCATTAGAGAAGTGATGGGACTTGTTTCTCGTGCAGAAAATATTCAAACGCTAATATCGGATATTTTTGAAGAAGCTTATGAATCCCTTCAATATACCAATATCATCATTGGTACCAATGTGGTAAAAGAATTGTCTGGAGCCATCTCAAAAGGTGAAGATTATGATATTCTTTTGCATTCTGTTATGGGTGTTGAAATACCAAAAGTAAAGTATGAAAGAAAAGAGTTACAACCTTCTTATGGTTTGTTTAGAACCAATGCTACTTTTGATAATGCACTCACCAAGTTTAATGAACTCAAGTATTTGATATATGAGTTGGCCGAGATTGAAACAGCGGTGTATAAACTCGCAATGGAAATCAAAAAGACTCAAAAAAGAGCCAATGGATTGGATAAAATTCAAATACCAAAATACAGTGAAATAGTTAAGGATATAGAGAATGCATTAGAGGAAAAAGAGCGTGAAGATTTCTTCAGATTAAAAAAAGTAAAGGCGAAGACAAAATCTTAAGTGGACTCTTGCGGTAGAGTTATTTACTTGTTATAATGAATTGATTTTAGACACGAGCGAGCTTGTGTCTATTACAATGTAAAGTATTTTTGCAAATATTCTAATAATTTGATAGAATCTAATTGATAAATAATATCAGTTAGTAACATAGAAGTAAAGGAGTTTGTTATGCACGTTTCACAAGTAGCAGATGGAATATATCAATTATCGATCAATATAGAAAACATGTTATTTGAAGGCCTTTGGGAGATTCCGGATGGTGTTTCTATGAACTCGTATATTGTTAAAGGTGAGAAAACAGCAATCATCGATGGCGTATGCGGATGGGATGGTGTACCACAGAATTTCTTCGATATGCTTAAAGAGTTAGATATTGATCCTGCATCAATCGAGTATGTTGTTTTAAATCATATGGAGCCGGATCACACAGGTTGGATTGAGGATTTAAAAAAGATATCAAAAGACTTTAAAGTAGTGTGTACAAAAAAAGCTGAACCTATGTTAGAAGCTTTCTTTAATCATACTGAAAATATTATGGTTGTTGGTGACGGCGACTCATTAGATTTAGGTGGTAGAACACTTCAATTTGCAGAGATTCCAAATGTTCACTGGCCAGATACGATGGCAACATTTGATGTTGAAACAGGTACACTTTTCTCATGTGATGCATTTGGCTCATATGGTAAAGTAGATCATGGCAACTATGATGATTTATTATCAGAAGAAGATCTTCAATTCTATGAAAGAGAAGCCGTTAGATATTATGCTAATATCGTAGCTGCATTTTCAATGTTTGTTGATAAAGCGATTAAGAAATGTGCTACTTTACCGATTAAAATTATTGCACCAGGTCATGGTGTCGTTTGGAGAAAAGATCCAAATAGAATTATAGAAGATTATAAACGTTATGTAGAATATCAAAAAGGACCTGCAAGAAAAGAGATTACTGTATTATGGGGATCTATGTATGGTATGACAGAAGCAGGCGTTAATCATGCCATCAAATGTTTAGAAAAAGAAGACGATATCAAAGTAAATGTCGTTAGAGTGCCTCAGGATTCTTGGGGAAAAATATTAGGTCATGCATGGACTTCTACTGGTATTGTTTTAGCAATGCCAACATATGAATATAAAATGTTTCCACCTATGGCTGCGGCTCTTGAAGAGTTGGGAAAAAAGAAAGTGATCAATAGAAAAGTCTTTAGATTAGGATCTTTCGGTTGGTCTGGTGGTGCTCAAAGAGAACTAGATGATATCAATACGAGACTTAAAATGAACTGGGACTTCATTGAACCAGTTGAGTATAAAGGTGCTCCAACAGAAGAGGACTTAAAGCGCGTAGAAGCAGGCGTTTCAGCACTTGTTGAAGCGGTTAGAGAAGCTGTAAAATAGGTGTTGTAGTTCATACTAAATCATTATATAATTTATGTGAGGATTATATAATGAGGAGGTACTATGGAAAAATTAATTATCACGGCGGCACTAACAGGAGCTGAGGTTACGAAGGACATTCAACCAAGTTTACCTGTATCGCCAGATGAAATTGCAGAAGCTGCATACCAGTGTTATTTGGCTGGTGCTTCAATTGTACATGTTCATGCGAGAGATGAAGAGGGTAACCCAACTCAATCTTATGATGTGTACAAAGAAATCAAAGAGAAAATTGAAGCCAAATGCCCGGTTATTGTTCAACCATCAACAGGTGGCGCAACATGGCATACACCAGAAGAAAGATTACAACCAGTTGAGTTGAAACCAGAAATGGCAACTTTAAGTGCTGGAACTTGTAACTTTGGTAATGAAGTATTCATGAACACTGGTGAGTATATGGTTAAGTTTGCAACTCGTATGAAAGAACTAGGTGTTAAACCTGAAATTGAAGTATTTGAGCGTGGTATGATTGAAAATGCCAAACGTTTAATCAAACAAGGTTTAGTTGCTTCACCAGCACATTTTGATTTTGTACTTGGTGTACCAGGGGCTTGCCCAGGCACACCAGAAGATTTAATGCACATGATCCGTTGTTTACCAAGTGATGCAACGTGGACAGTAGCAGGCATCGGAAGATCTGAAACACCACTTGCTACAATGGCAATTATCTTAGGTGGTCATGTACGTGTTGGATTTGAAGACAATGTGTATTATTCAAAAGGTGTATTAGCAGATTCAAATGCCCAGTTGGTTGAGAGAGTTGTAAGAATCTCAAAAGAACTCGGCAGAGAAGTAGCAACACCAGATGAAGCAAGACAAATTTTAAATCTTAAATAAATGAAATGACTGTATCTTTGATGCAGTCATTTTTGTTTTTAATATGAAATATTTGGTATATAGAGACTAGGAGGAGATTATGGATACTATAAAATGGTTATTAGAAGGAGATCCTGTAATTCAGTATCAGACTCATAGGGATTTGCTAAGTAGTTCGAAAGAAACATTGGAAACCATTCAACAAGACAGTTTAAAGGCAGGGTGGGTAAAGACTTATTTAGATCAGCAGTTGGAAAATGGTCATTGGGGATTTAGGTTTTATCAGCCCAAATGGACCAGTACACATTACACACTTTTGGATTTATGTTTATTTAATGCACCAACAACACCTGGGATAAAAAAGGCGATTAATTTGATTTTGGAGCATGAAATTGGACCTGACGGTGGTGTTAATCCTTCTAGGGATATTGGTCAAAGTGATGTCTGTATAAATGGTATGTTTTTAAACTATGCCTGTTATTTTTGTGTAGATGAAAAAAAAATAACTGGGATTGTAGACTATATCATTAAACAAAAGATGATAGATGGTGGTTTCAATTGCAGACTCAATAGAAGTGGTGCAAAACATTCTTCTGTCCATTCAACGATATGCATGTTAGAAGGTATCGAACGTTATCGGCAAGAAGGCTATACTTACAGATTGAAAGAATTAGTTTCATTACAACGTTCTTCTGAAGAATTTTTATTGGAACATCGATTATATAAGTCGGATAAAACAGGTGAAATTATTCATAAGAATATGACCGTTTTTGCTTATCCGTTTCGTTGGAAGTACAATGTGCTTAGAGCTCTAGATTATTTTAGATGGGCAGGAAGACCTTATGATGAAAGGATGTCTGACGGTGTCGAACTGATTCTAAATAAGCGAAAAAAAGATGGTACATGGCCAGTTCAGGCAAAGCATCCTGGTCAGCAACATATCGTATTAGAACCTTCTAGACAACCAAGTCGTATGGTGACATTAACTGCTATGAGAGTTTTAAAAATGTATGATAAGGATTGTCATTAATCTTTATACAAATGGATAAAACCCCACTGATTATAATCAGTGGGGTTGATAATTTAGTGTTCTAATATGATTTTTTCTGGATATCGATTCTTGTATGTCGCCTTTGAAGCATTGAATCCAGGTGGTAAAATAATCATAGTATCCAATTCAAGTTCTATGAGTACTGAATCGCCAAATGGATCGATGATAATCCATTCATCATTGAGGTAAGCTTCAACCCAATGGTGGGTCACATAAGCGTTGTTACCTTCTATTATTCTTGCGGGAATATCTTGAGCTCGAAGTAGAGCGGTTAAATAAAGTGCAACTTCTTTTTCGGTACCTCGATACTGTTCATAAACCTCACGAGCAGAAAAAATAACATCATTGCTTTCTAATATTTCAATATCTTCATAAATAAAATCATAAATGGCTCTGGCCTTAGAATAGTCGGTATGGAATTTTCTAGTTAACAACTTTGACATAGATTTGATGTCTCTGTCATTACTTTGTACCATCTTAGTTGGAATGGTATATTGTATGTCATATTTACTGAGATTCACAACCGAATATTGAAGTAATAATTGCTCACTAGGTGCTTCTATAGGAACTGAATTATCAAAAGTTACTTTTTCTTCTTTTGGTGTAATTGCTATTTTTATATCATGTTTACCCAAACCAAATGGTGTGTAGATATTGGTCATAAATGCATTGTTCTCTACAGGTACGGCGAATTCTAGTTTTTCATCACCCCTTGAAACGGTAATGGTTAATGACTCTATCTTTTCATCACTATTAAAATAACCTTCTAAAGGGAAAACCTCATTTACGGTCATATTGGAATACGCTTTACTGCTGATTTTCAGATGATATTTTCTTGCTGCTTGAAATTCTAAATAATGTTCAGAACTCTTATCAAATGAAGACCCATCAATATAGAAAGTGTGCATAATATTTTCAAATACTTGAAGAATGAACTTTTCTGAAATATTGCTAGGATATCTAAACGCTAGTATATGAACCTGATTATCTGCTGAAACAAAGTGTATCACATGTTTAGTGACGATATCGTTGACATTAGTTGTAAAATATAATACATTACTAGTAAGGTAATTATATATTTTTTTATCTGACTTACTAAAAGTAACCTTTTCTTTATACTCCATTATGCGATGCTCTTTATAAGTATCCATTATGAGATCTAAGTCAATGTTGTCATTGAGAGCCCTAGACGAGAAGTTAGCACTAATTCTACCATAATTAGAATCATAACCATGTGTAAATTCATCAAGTATATT